>Ga0187892_10000388_pt1 | contig 115170 bp, 98 predicted proteins | sample MA1701073metaG_FD_139345 | JGI IMG/M metagenome (GOLD analysis project Ga0187892, IMG submission 139345) | Bio-ooze microbial communities from a basaltic lava cave in the Kipuka Kanohina Cave System on the Island of Hawaii, USA - MA170107-3 metaG ... | reverse complement strand
TGATCCCGCGCCGGCTCACGGGCTCGCGCGCCAGCACCGCTGTCGCCTGCGCAACCCCTCGTGCTTGCCCCTGCGCGGTGCCTCGACGTCGATCGGCTCCCGGGAGGAGCCCTCCCCAGCCCTGCGGATCACATCGCCTCGACCCACTCACACTGTCGGCCGCGACCTGACCCGGTAAACAGATACGACCAGGCGTACTTCCTGTTCCTCTACAACCCCGTGATGCTGTACGCCGCGAACAAGGCCGTGACCTACCGGCCCACCGTGACGACCCTGCTCGTCTTCAAGGACACCGTGGTGGCAGACCAGCACTGGTCCCTGAGGCGCGGGGCGTCGAAGCCGTAACGGGGCGTGCAGGCGCAGAAACGAGTGCTGATCGGTGCGACAGACTGGGGTGGCTCGATGAACCCGATCGCGGGCCGGATCTGGATCAGCGCTTGGCCGACGACGGACCGGGGGCCTCGATGCACCGGTGGGCAGCGGTGGTCGCTGCGGTCATGTTCGGGAGGCTCACAGTGCCCGGCGAGAGCCTTGGCCAAAACGCCCGGACCCGACGGGCCACAACTGGGAACAACTTGGAGTGTTCGGGCACCTGCGTGTTCGAGCAGTTGACGGAGGATAACCACCGATGCTGAAACGGTACGTCATCGCCACAGCGATTTTCCTTGGCCTCGTCAGCTGCATCCCCGACGCGAGCGCTCAGAAGCCTGCCCCGCCCCGCCACCCACCCCGTGGCGAGTTGCGGATCGTCGATCCGGGTCCGGCCAACTGGGCGTCGATCACGCTGAATGTGTTCGAGCACCTGTGGGAGCTCGATTCCGACGGCAAGACCGTGCCCCGGCTGGCCACGAGCTGGCGGTGGCTCGACGATCGGACGCTGGAGGCCAGACTCCGCCGGGGGGTGAGGTTCCACAACGGCGAGGCCTTCGACGCGGAGATCGTCAAGCTCAACTGGGACGAGAACTTCCGCGCCCGGCAGCCGCACCTGCCCGGTGTCTTCCTGAATTTCAAGCCGGGCTCGCGCGTCGAGATCGTCGATCCGCTCACGGTCCGGTTCGTCTTTCCCGAGCCCGATGGTGGGGCCTTCGTTAAGCTTGCCATCATGCACATCGACAACCGGCAGTTCTACCGGGAGGTGGGGTGGGGCGAGAAGCACTGGTGAATAATCAGCGCCGCGGGCCCGTGGGGCACGGGCCCTTACAAGCTGGTGAAGGGCTTCTCGCTTCCAGACAAGCGGTCGGGCGAGGTTGTCCTCGAGGCCAACACGCGGTACTGGGACCGGAGCCGCTTTCCCCGCGTCAAGCGTATCGTTTTCGACAACACGATCAGCCAGGCGAAGGCCCTCGATCTCCTGAAGGCGGGGGATGGCCGGGTGGACATGGTCACGGGCCTTAGCCCGCGGGACACGCTCAAGGTGGCCCAGAGCGCCCACGCGAAGGTGGTGAAGAACCGGAACTTTCACGGCGTGGTCTTTGGCCAGCTGAACATGCGCAAGGTCGGGAGCCCGTGGCGCGACCTCCGGGTGCGCCAGGCGGCGAACCTGGCGATCAACCGCGCCGATCTCATCCAGTACGGGGCGAACGGGAATGGGCAGGTCGTGCCCGCCCTCGTCCCGGCTAACGGGTTCGGGTACGCCGCCGGGCTCGCGCCGTACCCCTTCGACCCTGAGCGGGCCCGGGCCCTCCTCCGTGAGGCGGGCTATCCGGACGGTCTGTCGATCGGCCTCATCGCTCCTGAGCCGCTGACGGTCCACGCCACGGTCGTCGCGAGCATGCTCGAGCAAGCGGGCTTCACGGTCGAGCGACAGATCCTCGACCCGACTGGGTTCCGCCGACGCGTGACCCTGTCGGTTCTGGACACGCCGGCAGAGCAGCAAACCTGGGACATCGCCGTTACGCAGGAGAACAGCTGGGTGAGCTTCGCCCCGATCGACCTATACCAGGACTTCGTCGTTGATGGCTGGGCGGACTGGGTCGAGGAGTCGCCCGAGTTTCGGCAGCTGAACGACCGGGTCCTTCGAATCGTCGACCCGCGCGAGCAGGGAACCCTGATCCGCGAGATGGAGCGGCTGGCGTCGGAGCAGGCGTACTTCCTTTTCCTGTACCAGCCGATCGACCTCGTGGCCGTGAAGAAGACCGTGACCTACGTGCCGTACCCGAACTTCGTCATCCTGGCCGAGACCGCTGTCGCGAGCCGCAAGCAGTGACGCCCTGCCGGTCTGACCGCGTTCACCGTTGGAAGCGAGGTGTCAGCTAACTGCGCTTAAGGGCCGGAAGGAACCCTCCAGAAAGGAGGAGGTTCTTATGATGCTGAAACGACAAAGTGCAGTGACTACCTGGTCGAGTGTGTATCGCGACGGACACGCTGATGTTGAGGGGAGCCGCGCGTAGAATAATGGTTGCCCATGGGGACCTTTCGGGTCGACGTGACGCTCAGGAATCTGCAGGATCCAGGGCGGCAGCAAGAAGCCTCCCTGCTCGTGGATACAGGCGCGACCTACACCACCCTACCGCGAAGTGTGGCGGACGCGCTTGGATGCCGCCCGATCGGCACGCGGCGGGTCCTGTTGGCCGATGGTACCGAGCACGAGTGGCCCTTCGCTTTGGTGTTGGTGACCCTGGAAGGACAACAGCTTCCGACGGTTTGTCTGGTCGGTCCAAATGGAGGCCCCGCCTTGCTGGGCGCCGTGACTCTCGAAGAGTTCGCCCTTGGCGTCGATCCGGTGGCGAAGCGGTTGGTGCCCGTCAGGAGCTATCTCACCAGCGCGCGGTAGGGGCGTCTCCGGCTCGGCAGCGTCCCGATTGGCTATTCACGGATGCGCTGCTCGAGCTCTTCGATGCGCGCTTGGAGGGCGGCGACGTTGTCCCTCAGCTCCTGCAAGCCTCGCTCGATGATCTCCCGCTTGGTCTTCTCGTCGACAATCGCGGTCTCGATCCGTCGGAGCGCCTGGGTGATCGCGTAGTACTCCTGCTCGAGGCGCTCGAGGCGCCCGTAGATGGCGTCGAGGTGGCCGAGAATCTCGCGGAGCTGCGCTTCGATCCCGTCGAAGCGCGACTCGGACCGGCGCTCCATCTGCACGAGTCGGCGATCGACCTCGACGAACCGCCGATCGATCTCGGCGAACTGTCGGTCGAGAAGCTCGACCAGGCCCTGGTACTCGCCGTTGGTCATGTTGGTCCTCTCTGGGTGCTGGTAGTGGACTCCTCAATCTGTACTTCACGTGGACGCCAGGGTTCAAGTGTCTGAGAAAAGATCCGCTTCAGTCGATTGGCGCGACGCTCGACAACCGCTCGGCAGGAGCCTAGAGTAGGCCCACACTGAGGGCGGGTCGAGGGACACGATGGGGGCGGCGTGATGCGGTCCTGGCGAGACGCCAGCATCCAGACCAAGATGCTGGTGATCATCCTGCCGATGATCGTCGGGCCCATGCTGATCCTGGCCGCAGTCGGCTTCGTCAGCTCGTATCGCGAGGCAGCCAAGACGAGCCACCGGTATCTCGCGCAACGCGAGAACGACCTCCGCACTCTCGCCGAGAACGCGGGCATCGCCACCTACTTCAACAACCGCGCGTACGGGCTCACGGAGGAGGCCGAGGTCCCCCGGCGGGAGCTGGAGGCGTCGCTCAAGCGGTTTGCCGACCGGAGCAACAGCGCCGAGCTGATCTATCGCGTGGTGCGCTACGTCGACCAGCAGGGACAAGAAGCGGCCAAGGTGGTGGACGGGACCATTCGTGGCGAGCGGGGCCAGGTCGGAGAACTGCCGTTCTTCGGTACGGCCAAGACGCTCGGCCCCGGGAGGACCTACCTGTCACCGATCGGGCCCACGATGGTCTACGCGATGCCGGTCTATCAGGCGAGCAGCGCGGGCCGAGAGCCGATCTTCCAGGGCGTCGTCGTTCTGGACTTCGTCTACCCGGTGCGGGAGTTCCAGCGCACCACGTGGGTCATCCTCGGCACGTTTCTGGTCATCACGGCCCTGAGCCTGAGCGTCGCGTTGTACCTGACCATCGTCCAGGTCCGGCGACTCACCGACCCGATCCGGCGGCTCGCTCGGGCGGCGAACCTTATCGCCGCCGGGCAACGGTCAGTCAAGGTCGCGATCGACTCCGGTGACGAGATCGGCCGGCTCGCCAGCTCGTTCGACGAGATGGCGACGAGCCTCGAGGTGAACGAGGCAGCGCTCCAGCGCAAGGTGGCCGAGACCCAGACGCTCTACGAGATCGGCCAGGAGATCAGCGCGCACGTGTCACTGGAGCCCACGCTGAATCGAAGCGTCGAGCGGGCCCGAGAGCTGCTGCAAGCGGAGGTCAGTCTCCTGGCGCTTCGCCAGGGAGACACTGATACCTTCGCCATGCAGGCCGTGAGCGGTCCGGGGGCCGCCGATCTCACAGGCGTACGCTTTCGCCCGGGTGAGGGTATCGGGGGTCGCGTCGTCCCGACCGGTGCGCCGGTGACCGTCGGCGACTATCTCGCGGAGTATCCCGACAGCCCGTTTCGAGACGTCGTGGCGGGGACGGGCCATCGCGCGTATGTGGCAGTGCCGCTGAAGGCCCGCGGCGCCGTCCTCGGCGTGCTGTACGTGATCAGCTCCACGCCGAACAAGTTCGCCGAGGGAGACCGCCAGCTCCTGAGCGCCCTCGCCGACCAGGCCGCCGTCGCCATCGAGAACGCGGCTCTACGAGCAGGTGCGGCGGCATGCGGAAGAGCTGGAGGGGAAGGTCGAGGCTCGCACGCGCGAGCTCCAGGAGGCGAACCAGCGGTTGGAAGAGGCGTCGCGCCACAAGTCCGAGTTCCTCCAACATGTCGCACGAGCTGCGGACGCCGCTCAACGCCATCATCGGCTTCAGCCGGCTGGTGATGCGCCGGCCCAAGGACGTCCTTTCGGACAAGCAGTACGAGAACCTCGAGAAGATTCTGGTCAGCGCCGACCATCTCCTGAAGCTCATCAACGACATTCTGGATCTCTCTAAGGTGGAGGCGGGGCGTATGGAGGTCCGGCCAGTCACGGTCGATCTGAATGCCCTCGTCGACGCCTGTCTCCGCACGGTCGAGCCGCTGCTCCGGAGCGACCGCCAGCATCTCGTCAAGGCGATCGCCGAGGACCTGCCGCCGCTCCAGACGGATGAGGACAAGCTGAAGCAGATCCTCATCAACCTCCTGAGCAACGCCCTCTCAAGTTCACGGACGGCGGGACGATCACGGTGTCGGCCCGGGCGCTGGACGGCCGGATCGCGATCGCCGTCGCCGACACCGGCATCGGCATTCCCGAGGACGCGCTCGGGCTGATCTTCGAGGAGTTTCGCCAGGCAGATAGCAGCACCACCCGCCGGTACGGCGGCACTGGCCTCGGCCTCTCGATCTGCCGCCACTTCGCCCGCCTCTTGGGCGGCGACATCAAGGTCGAAAGCACTGTCGGCGTGGGCTCGACGTTCACCGTGACCATTCCCCAGCGATACGGCGCCGCACCGGCGCCGGCCCGCGAAGGCGGAGTCGCGCCGCGAACGGAGCGCGGCGGACGCGCGGACGACGGCCGCGTGGTCCTGGCTATCGACGACGACCCCGACGTCATCTATTTGCTCCGCGAGAACCTGGCCGAGGCCGGGTACCGCGTCGTCGGAGCCTTGAGCGGCGACGATGGGCTCCAGAAGGCTCGCGACCTCCAGCCGTTCGCCATCACGCTGGACATCATGATGCCCCACAAGGACGGCTGGGAGGTCCTGCACGAGCTGAAGGCCGATCCGGCCACCCGGGACATCCCGATCATCGTGGTCTCGATCGTGGACAACAAGGACCTCGGCTACCGGCTGGGCGCCTTCGACTACCTCCTGAAGCCCTTCGATCGCGAGGCGATCGTGGCGGCCCTGGCGCGCATCAGCGCCGGAAGAGGGCGATTGCTCGTCGTCGATGACGATCCGAACGTCGCGGACATGGTCCGCCAGCTTTTGCACGACCAGCCCTACGAGATCGAAGCAGTCGTCGACGGTCACGAGGCGCTGGAGGCGGTGGCGCAGCACTGCCCGAGCGCCATCCTGCTCGACCTGATGATGCCCGGTATGGACGGGTTCGAAGTGATCGAGCGCCTGCAGGGGGAGCCTCAGTATCGCGCGATCCCCGTGATCGTCTTGACGGCCAAGTCGCTCACCGCCGCCGAGCGCGCGGCGCTCGAGCAGAGTGTCCTCACCGTCATTCACAAGTTGGGGCTCGATCGCGAGACCCTGATCGATCAGCTCCGCGCCGCACTCCGCGCGTATCGCGGCGAGCAGCCGAACGAGTGAGACGATGAAGAAGATTCTCGTCGTGGAAGACGTGGAGTTCAACCGCGACCTCCTGGTCCAGCTCCTGGAGGACGAGTACGAGGTCCTCACCGCTGTCGACGGGGCCGAGGGCATCGAGCGGGCGGAGCGCGAGCATCCCGACCTGATCCTGATGGACCTCTCGCTCCCGGTGATCGACGGCTGGGAGGCGGCCCGGCGCATCAAGGCCGACCCGGGGCTCAAGCACATCCCCATCATCGCCCTGTCGGCCCATGCGATGACGGGCGACGAGGCCAAGGCCCGCGAGAGCGGTTGTGATGACTACATCAGCAAGCCACTCAACGAGGACCTGCTGTTCGAGAAGCTCACCAAGCTGCTGGGCGGCTCGGAGCACTGGACGGCCGGTGCGGGCTCGCCTGAAAGAGCCGAGAGCCACGGTCTCTGGGCGAGGTGCTGGAGCGTGCTCGACGCGGGCATCGTCCCCGCGCGCGGGGCCTTCGCCGAGCAGGGCCGGACGAGGTGGACTGACCATGTGCCTGGAGGGCGTGCACGAGGTGCTCGGCGTCTCGATCATCGACTACGGCGACAGCCAAGTCAGCATCTCGGGTAAAGCGTGGCTCGGCTCGCGCGGCGACGGCGAAGCCTCCGACCAGGGCCCACTGCCGGCCGAGATCGGCCAGATCGGCGGTCATCTCAGCCAGCGCGTTCTCGACGCGGGTCAGGGGCGCGTGCGCGGCCAGGTGCCGGGTCGCCCTTCGGCGTCGCCTGGCCGCGCCCGTAACCAGGCGCTGAGCCGGGCCTCGATCTCGGCCTCGTCGGCGGCAGGGTGTTCCCGGCGGAGCTGCTCGCGCATCATCGCTTCGCCGACCGCGTATAGCTCGAAGGCGAGTCGGAGGCGCTCGGCCGCGGCCTCCGGCGTGTCGTCATGCATAGCCACATTGTATGCGCCCGTCCGACCAACCACCGTGCTCGAACGCGGCGGATGGTGAAGCGACCGTGAGCGGCGGTACCGGTCAGACGTCACGAATCCTCATCGTCGACGACGAGCCCTTCAACGTGGATCTCCTCGAGCAGGAGCTGGAAGACCTCGGGTTCGCAACGATCAGCGCCCGAAACGGACAGGAGGCGCTGGACAAGGTCGCGGCCGACCCGCCGGATCTCATACTACTCGATGTGATGATGCCGGTACTCGACGGGCTCGCGGTGTGTCGCGAGCTGAAGGGCAGGGACGATACGCGGCTGATCCCGATCGTGATCATGACCGCGCTCGACGGGGTCGAGGACCGGATCAAGGGGATCGAGGCGGGTGCGGACGACTTCCTCACCAAGCCCGTGAACCCGCGGGAGCTGCTCGCCCGCGTCCACACGGCGCTCAGGCTCAAGCACACCGTCGACCGCAAGCTCGGCGAGCTGCGGCGAATCAGGGATCACCTCGCCAAGTTCGTGCCGGACGCCGTGAGGCGTCTGGTCCTGGCGAACCCCGATGCGCCCGAGCTGGCCAAGCGCGAGGGGGATGTGTCAGTCCTCTTCCTCGATATCAGCGGCTACGCGCGACTGAGCGAGCGCTTGCCCGCGGCGGCCCTCAACTCCCTGGTCGAGAGCTACTTCTCGGCGTTTCTGGACTGCATCCACGACGCCGACGGCGACATCAACGAAACAGCGGGGGACGGCTTCATGGCGATCTTCCAGGATGCGGACCCAGGGAACGGCCACGATCGAGGGCAAGCCGGTCGCGCTCAAGCCGGGCCTCGTCGTGCACATTCCTCAGGGAGTGGTCCACAGCATCAAGGCGCGAGGCGGCACGCTGAGAATGGTGGACTTCGTCCAGCACGCGCACGACCCGAGCCAGGCCGAGCACCCGAAGTAGCGGCGCCGAGGTAGGGTGTCGGCCGCGATGGCAAGACAGGTGGTGCGGCCGTTCGTGGCCCCGAGGGCGTCCTCCGCGAGGTAGCCGTTGGGAGCCCGCCTTGCCCCTCGCCGCTGAGCCCGAACGGATGTATCCCATCCGCGACATTGACTCACGGCGAAGCGCGTTGATAGCCTCGGATCGGGAGACGGCATGGAACCGTCACACGTCCGCACCCGCGGCTGGACGCGCGCCGAATACAACCGGCTCATCGAGATCGGCGTCCTCGACGAGGATGAGCGCATCGAGCTCCTGGGCGGCCAGCTGGTCGTGCGAGAACCACAGTACAGTCCCCACGCCACGGCCGTCCGGCTGGCCGACGAGGCCCTGCGGCGAGCCTTCGGGCCTGGCTGGGACGTTCGAAGCGGTCTTCCGGTGGCGCTGGATGACGAATCCGAGCCCGAGCCGGATGTCTGCGTCGTTCCCGGCAGCCCGCGCGACTATCGTGATGCCCACCCCGCGCGTCCGGTGCTCATCGTCGAGATGGCTCTGAGCAGCCTGCACGTGGACCGTCGCCTGAAGGCGGGCCTCTACGCTCGGGCTGGCATCGGCGACTACTGGATCGTCAACATCGCGGAGCAACGCCTGGAGGTCCACCGCGAGCCCATACCCGATCCCGAGGCGGCGCATGGCTCGCGCTATGCCAGGATCGAGCTGCTCGAAGGGAGTCAGACGGTTTCCCCGCTGGCCGCACCCGAGGCGCGGATCGCCGTGTTGGACCTGCTCCCGTAGGATCGGCGCCCGTTCCGCGAGGGGTTGTAGGCGCGTCGGTTCAACAGCGGCGCTCTGGCGCCGGCCGCTGCAACCAGTTGTTCGGCGAACAGACAGCACGGTGGGGAGCGGGTGATAATGCGTTGACGACCGCATCGTTGGACGGGGCGTGGCGTACGAGATCGAATTCGCGGAATCGGTCCAGACCCACTTCCGCGCGCTGACAGCGCGGCAACGGGCAACCGTTCTGAACACGATTGAGCGCCAACTGCTTCACGAGCCCCTGAAGGAGACACGGCATCGGAAGCCGCTACGGCCCAATCCGATCGCCCCGTGGGAACTGCGTGTTGGGCCGCTACGCGGTGTTCTACGAGGTGACCGGCGCCCAGACCGGCGTGGTTCGTATCCTCGCTGTCGGCCGGAAGGGCCGGAGCGCCATTATCATTGGCGGGAAGGAGATACAGCTGTGAAGAGGATCAACCTGTCCTCGGCTGATCGGCCGCTGGCCGAGTATGCGGCAGACTTGCGTGACGAGATCATTCTCCTGACGAAGCGAAACCGTGCGGTCGCGGCAATCGTGCCGCTCAAGAACGTCGACCGAGAATCGCTGGCGCTGAGCCACCATCCGGAATTCCTGGAGCTCATCGCGCAGTCCCGCGCCGAGTTCGCCGCTGGTCGCAAGCTGTCGCTGGACGAGATGAGGCGCTCCGTGCTGCCGAAGCGGTCGCCGAACAGACGCATCCAGCCGACGGCGCGCAGGGCGCGCCGCGGCTGATACGTGGCGTTGGGCCGCATCGGCTCGGGATGGGTATACTACGTCCAATGACCCGCGCACTGGACACCGCCATCGCGAAACTCACGACGCTGCCTGCCGATGAGCACGACCGGATCGCCCAGTGGTTGCTCGAGGAACTTCAGGACGAAGAGCATTGGGCGCGCCAGTTCGCCGCCTCGCAGAGCGCGCTGAGCAAGCTCGCGGCCGAGGCCCGGGCTGAGCGCGCAGCCGGCAGAGCGACGGAACTCGACGCCGACAAACTGTGAGATCGCGCGCGCGACGCCGCGCTTCTGGGCGGCCTATCGCGACCTGCCACCTGAGATCCGAAGCCTTGCCCAGAAAGCGTATCGGATGTCCCCGGAGACCCGAGCCTCCACTTCAAGAAGATTCACGGTCGCGACCCCATCTACTCCGCCCGCGTGACCCTCGGATATCGCGCGGTCGGCCTTCTGGAGGACGACGAGATCACCTGGTTCTGGATCGGATCGCACGCTGAGTATGATCGTCTTCTCGACAAGCTGTAGCGCCCGTGCTGTCAGCCCATCGCGTCCTGTGGGGGAGATCTACAACTGGGGGGTAGGGGTAGTGGCGCTATGGGAACAGGTCGTCGACGCGCATGGTCCAGCCGGGAACGGCGGGCTCAGCCTCGGCAACACCTCCCCGACCATAGATTGTGGGGTGTGGGGATTCGACGCCCGGTAGACTCGAACCACGTCGTCGCTCAGCAGATCCACGTCCCAGACGACGAGCGTCCCCGCCGCGAAGTAGTCCCGACGCTTGTTCGCGATCGACTCCTCGGCTTGCGGACTGTAGTCGCCCTCGCTCCTGACCTCGACGGCGAAGACAGGCGCGCCCTCGAAGAACCTCATGCCTGGGTCTGGTCCGACGTAGAGCGCCGCGTCTGGGCTCAGGGAGTCTCGATTCGGGAGGTTGACGCGAAAGGCCTTGTTGTCTCCGACGGCCCGGCCCCGCCCCGTGCGGCGCGCGTACTCCCGTAACGAGACAAAGATCTCGTCTCCCGCGTAACCGGGCCTCCCGCCGGTCGGCGCCATTAGGACGAGCTCACCACCGACGATCTCGGCCTTCCCGGGAACGTTGGCGAGATCCTCGATCGTCGCCCGGCTCTTTGTCGTCACAGGGCGAACTCCACGCCTCGAATGCTAACACCGCCCGCCCATGAAATCGCGCCAGGAGACCACCGGATGGTCCATCTTGCGGCTGATCTGGATGGTGCCGGACGCCTGGCCGTCGAACGGGCTCGCAATCGGCACGAACGTGCCGGCCACCCTGCCGATGCCGCCGAAGACGCTCGAAGCCAGCTCCGACGTGGCCGTCGCCGACCGTGGCTCGGCTTGCGAGTACTGGGCTGAGGGTTGGATGAGACGGCGAGACGACACCCGGGCGAGGACGAGCGGATCCCTCCTCGCCCGGGTCGTTCCCGCCCTCTATGCGGTCAGGTGCTGCTTGAACCAGGACGCCGCGGCGCCCGAGGAGAGGGCGAAGCCCTTCGTGTACGCATCGAAGTGGCCGCCCGGCAGGATGACGAGCTTCTTCGGCTCCCGCGCCGTCTCGAAGGCGGCGATCGCGACGTCGGTCGGGGTCAGGATGTCGTTCTCGGCGACGACCATGAGGAACGGTGTCGGCGAGATCCGGGGGAGATAGACGGCCGGGCTGTACTCGAGGAACTTCTCGAGGGACTCGACCGTGACGCGGTTCTCCCAGCGCGGCGCCATCGCCTTGGCGGTCTCCGTGAACCACTGGTAGGAATCGCTCGTGTTGAGGACGGCGTTGTTGTCGGCGGCGACGACGGGCAGGTAGTTCACCTTACCGCTCTTGAAGCGCTCGGTGCGGTCAGCCTCGAGGAACTTTAAGAACCCGTCCATGCCCACACGCGTGTTGATCGCGCGGGCGTTGGTCCAGCCGTCGATCAAGGGAACCTGGCCGGCGACGCACTTGACCCGCCGGTCGAGCGCGCCCAGGCAGATCACGTGGCCGCCGCTGTAGGACGACCCGAAGACGCCGATCCGCGCCGGGTCGACCTCCGGCTCGAGCTGGGTGAAGGTGATGGCGTTGCGGAAATCCTCGATCTGCTCCCACGGGAAGATCTGCCCGCGCGGCTCTCCCTCGCTCTCGCCCTGGAAGCGATAGTCGAAGACCACCGACACGAACCCGGCCTTGCGGAAGGCCTCGGCATAGTTCGTGAAATACATCTCCTTGACCGCGCTGAATCCGTGGGCGAGGACGATAGCGGGGTGCTTGGCGCCAGCGGTGTGGCCGTCGGGGATGTACTTGAGTCCGCGGCAGCGAAGCCCCTTGCTCTTGAACTCGATCGGCACCGTGGGGCTGCCCTGGGCGTGCGCCACTGCTCGCCGCCCCACGGTGGTCGCCACGGCCGCCGCGGCGGCGGCGAACGCGGCTCCCCCGATGAATTCCCGCCGACTTGTTCCCTGGCTTGCGCGGTGCTCGTTCTCCATGGGGATGCCCTCCTCAGAGCGAGAGTGAAGCGAGGTGGTTGGCAACGGAACCTGGCCCGTGAGGAGCGTCCCCGGCAGTCCGCTCAGGCGCCGCTCACTGGCCGCGCGGATTATAGCAGAGCGCCGTCGGGCCGACGGTGACGTCGGCCAGGCCGGCTCGCCGGCTGGAGATCTCCTGATCCCGTTGCCTCAGAACAGCGCGAGCGGATTGGCGGGTGACCCGGTGCCGCCGGGCACCTTGAGGGGCGCGATGATCAGCATGAACTCGTCGCGCCCTTCCTCGACGCAGGCGCGGGCGAGCGGCTCGAGGAGCGCGTTGTCGAGCAGCGCGACGCCGTACGCGAAGATCGCGCCGTGCACGGCCCACGCGATGTCGTAGCCGATCGGCAGATGATCGAGCATGTCCCACACGAGCACGGCCACGTCGTGGTCCCGCAAGAACGGCAGGCATGACACATGGAGGCCGGGCCGCACGCTAGGGCCTCCGCCGAACGGACGGCCGTAGGGCGTGTCGGGATGGGCCGCCTGCCACGCCTCGCGGCCGCTGTAGACGCAGATCGCGTCGCCGGGCTCGAGCGTGATCCGCCGGGCGGCCAGGATGTCCTCGAGCTCCCAGCCGTGAACCGGCCACTCCTGAGTGACGTGTGGCTCGCCGCGGTGGCGCGGCACGTCGAGGAGCACGCCGCGCGTGACGAGGCCGGTGCTCCAGTGCTCGACGCTGCCGAACGTCGCCCCGTCGAAGGTGATCTCGCGCCGGGGATCCCGGCCGTTCCACATGCCGTGCTCGTCCCACGTGTGACAGAGCGCATCCAGGTGAGTCGACGCCACGCCGTGATAGAAGATCCCGTAGTAGTCCGCGGCGAACCCACCCCGGCCGCGCGGCGCTGTGCGTATCCAGTGCTGGGCGGGGAAGGCGTTGTTCGGGCCCGGCTCCTTCGGGAAGTCGCGGCTCAGCGAGACGCTGCGCCCCGTCTTGACGAGATGGGCTGCCGCCGCACGCTTGGCCGGGGTGATCAGGTTGACGGCTCCCACCTGGTCATCGGGTCCCCAGCGACCCCAGTTCCGGCGGTCTCGCAGATAGGACTGGACTTCCTCGGGTGTGGGCAACGGTCGGTCCGGCATAGGTCCTCCGTGTCGGGGTCGTGTCGGATTCGGCTCGAGGCGCGCGAGCGCGTCATCATAGGCAGACGCGGGCGCGTCGGCAAGAGCACGATCGCGTGGCGGCGCCGGCCCGCCGGGGCCTGGCACCGCGAGCAGCCTAGGGATTCCCCGCGGAGCGCTCATCTCGCCCGAGTCGGCCGTTGGAGCCGTCAATCCCGGGCCCGCGGCTGGTTGGTCTCGGGCCGTGGCAGCCCCCCGCTGTCTATTCGCGGATTCGCTGCTCGATCTCTTCGATGCGCGTTTGGAGCGCGGCGACGTTGGCCCTCAGCTCCTGCAGGCTACGCTCGATGATCTCCCGCTTGGTCTTCTCATCGGCGAGCGCGGTCTCGATCCGCCGGAGCGCCTGGGTGATCGCGTAGTACTCCTGTTCGAGCCGCTCGAGGCGCCCATAAATGGCTTCGAGATGCCCGACAATCTCGCGAAGCTGCTCATCGATGGCATCGAACCTCGAGTCGAATCTCCGCTCCATCTGGACGAGCCGTCGGTCGACCTCGACGAACTGTCCGTTCATCTGGACGAGCTGTCGATCGATGCCGTGGAACCGTTGATCGATGCCGTCGAACCGCTGATCGATCCCGTCGAGTCGTTGATCGATGCCGTCGAACCGCCGATCGATCCCGTCGAACCGCTGATCGATCCTGTCGAACCGCTGATCGATCTCGCCGAGCCGACGGTCGATCTCGCCGAGCCGACGGTCGAGAATCTCGGAAAAGTTCTGGTACTCGCCGTTGGTCATCTTGTCCTCTCCGGTCACGGTGATGGGGACTTCCCAACCTCTACTCCATGTCGAGGCCGGGGTTCAAGTGTCCAAGAAACGACACACCCAAGCGAGCGGGGCGCGACGTGTGAGGGCGAGAATCAGGAGGTTGACCGCCGAACGCAGCCGACGATCCCGCCGCAGGCTGTCCGGCTTGCGCATGTTGAACGGGCCGAGCGCACCTCCCGGGGGACAGCACGCCGCACTCGCCGAGCCGCTCCGGGATGGATTCTTCCGTGTCGGCTCGTATGGACTGGGGGTCGGGGCGAGCCGCATGAGACGGAGGCGCCGGCTCGCGGGCAAGACGCGCTGCGGCTCGTCAGCGAACCTCGAAGGTGATGGTGTCGAGGGCGAGACGATCGCGGTCCACGATGGCCAGCGTATGGCGGCCGGGCACCGGCTGCCACAGCAGGTGACGGTCGGCCGCGCCGAGGTCGGCCGCGTCGAGCAGAAAGCGGAGACCGGCGCCGGCGCGCGCCGCGAACGCGAGGCGCTGCCGGGACGGCGGAATGTCGGGATCGATGGCGATGATGGTCCCCTGCGCCGGGGCGAGGATCCGCGCCGGCGCCGCGGCGAGCACCGTGGTGGCGAGCGCGGGCTCGGTCCCCGCGAGAAACAGCTCCGCCCGTGCCGGCTCAATGTCGGCGGGGAAGCGCACTGTTCGCTCCACGACCCCGGCCGGCCGGGCCGGCGGGGGGCTCGGCTCCGCGCGGTGGAGCCAGGTCATCACGTCCAGCCAGACGGGCGCCGCCCCGGCGATGCCGCTCACGTTATGCATGGGCTCGCCGGAGAAGTTCCCAACCCAGACCCCGACGGTGTAGCGGCGCGAGAACCCGACGCACCAGTTGTCGCGCATGTCCTTGCTCGTCCCGGTCTTCGCGGCCGTCCAGAAGGGCGTCGCCAGCGGATTCTCGAGCCCGAATGTCGCGCTCCTGCCGTCGCGGTCAGACAGGATGTGAGCGGCGAGGAACGCGGTCTCGGCGGACAGCACTCGCCGACGCGGTCCACGCTTTCCGCCGGGCGTCAAGGCGAGCGGGCTCCAATCACCTTGCCGGGCGATGGTCCGGTACGCATTGACCAGTTCCCAGAGGCTCACGTCTGCGGAGCCCAGCGCGAGGGCCGGGCCGTAGAAGTCGCCGGCCTCGACCAGCCCGTCGAAGCCGAGCATCCGCAGGCGCGCCACGAGCCGATCGGCACCGAGGAGCTCGAGCGCCTTCACGGCCGGGACGTTGAGGGAGGCGGCCAGCGCGGTCCGGGCGCTCACCAGGCCGCGGAACGCGTTGTCGTAATTGCGGGGCCGGTAGAGTCCGCGGGCGACCGACACGTCGAGCGGAGAGTCATCGAGGAGCGACGCGGGGGTCAGGAGCCGCTCCTCGAACGCAAGCCCGTAGAGAAATGGCTTCAGCGTGGAGCCGGCCTGCCGGCGCGCGATGATGCCGTCGACGTAGGCGGCGCTCGACAGGGGGCCGGTGCCCCCGACATAGGCCAGCACCTCGCCGGTGGTGTTGTCGGCGACCAGGACGGCACCGTCGTGGACGTTCTGGCGCCGGATCGCAAGGAGGTGCCGGTAGAGACTGTCGAGGGCGACGCGCTGGAGGGCACCGTCGAGGGTCACCCGCAGGGGTCTGGCGGGCGCGTCCAGCGAGAGCGCTCCGAGCCGGGCGGCGGCGTGGGGAGCGAGCGCGACGCGCGGCCCGGCGCTCGGGGGCGCGCCGAGCCCGCGCTCGACCGTCGCCGTGATCCCGTCGCGCGGAGGGTGGACGGTCGGTTGCCGCGCCTGCCTGTGATCGCTGGGGAGTCGAGATCCCGCGGCCCGATCGATCTCTGGATGGTCGACCCTGAGATGGAGGCGCTGCGCCCGTTGGGCGACCTCGGCGGCCGCCGCGTTGGGAGCGCGAATCAGCGCTGCCAGGACGAGTGCCTCGGGCGCAGACAGGCCGTGCGCAGCCTTCCCGAACAGCACCGCCGCCGCGGCGCCCGTGCCTTGCAGCTCGCCGCGGAACGTCACCAGGTTGAGGTACGCCTCCAGGATCCGGGCCTTCGACCAGCGGGTCTCGATCGCCCGGGCGGCACGGATCTGCCGCCACTTCTGGCCGAGTGTGCGCGGGCCACCGGCCCGCCGGAGGCGCGGATCAAGCAGCGCGGCGAGCTGCATCGAGATCGTGCTGGCGCCCCGTCCGCGACCGGTGCGAAGACGCTCCACCGTCGCGGCGAGGATCGCGCTGTAGTCGATGCCGCGATGCACGTGGAAGCGCCTGTCCTCGGACGCAACCACGGCGGCCCGGAGCGCCGGAGAGATCCCCTCGAGCGAAGTCCAGGGGAGTCGCCGGCGCGTCGGGTCCACCCGCAGCTCGTGAATGACCTCGCCGTGCCGGTCGAGGACCTGCATGTCGGACGGACGAAAACCGGCCCGGACGCCCTCGAATGCCGGGGGCGCCGGGATCGCAAAGAGCCCGGCGAGCGCGAGCCAGAGCAGAACACCGATCATGGCTCGACGACGATGGGCGCGTTCGGGATCTCCCCGAACGCCTCCGGAGCGTAGAGCGCCTCGACGCGGGTGGGCGGAAGCAGGAACTGGCCGCTCTGGTTGAGGCGGATCGTGTACTCGACCGTGTGCGTGCCCTTGGGGAGCCAGGCGTAGTAACTGCGGTAGGCGTCGAACGCGCGCTCCTCGAAGGCGGGCCACGCCGAGCTGTCATCGCCCGGCTCCGAGCCGGCGGCGATCTGGGAGTCGCGGGCCAGCCCGGTGCCGAGGTGCGCCGCGCCCCCCGGAATCGGGTCGGCGACCACCACCCAGGTCATGTCGGCCTGCGCCTCGATCGTGAGCCGCACGCGGGCGATGTCGCCGCGGGACCAGCTCCCCGCGCGCTTGACCTCGATCGGGGTCAGGGTGCGGGTGATGCGGTACCCGCTCGCGAGCGCCTCCCTGAGCGGGATGGCCGCTTCCGACTGGATCGTCACCCACGGGTGGCCTGCCCCGGATTGGCTCAGCCGAAGCATGCTTTGACCCGCGGGCCACGGGAACAGAAATCGGTCGCCCTTTGGCGTGCGCGCCCAGTCGACGCGGCGCTGGCTCGTGTCGAGCGCGAGGTCCGTCTCGCCACCGACGGGGACCGTCTCGAACGCGCGCGAGAACTTCTCGATCGCCAGCGCCCCCCACGCGTTCGCGGTGGTCAGGTCCCACGCGCCGCGGTGCTGGCGCCCGAGGGCGCCGCGCACGAGCCCTGGCAGCTCGCCCCGCCACTGGTTGGTCTCGACCAGGTGAGCGATCAGCCGCAAGAGGTTGCTGTCCGGCGACACCAGGAGCCACCAGAGCCCGTCCGTCCGATCGGTGGAGAAGCCCGCCGTCGTCCCCTGAAGGGTGAGCCGGGACCGGAGGATCTGCTCGGCCTGGCTGAGCCGTGTCGCGCGATCCGGAAGCCCCGACGTCCGCTGCAGCACGCCCCACCAGTCGAGCAGCGCCGAGGTCGGCCAGAGGTTCGGCTCGATGGCGAGGCTCCCGAGCAACGCGGGGTCCACCGTGGTATAGCGCGAGAGGGCCTCGAGCGCCGAGAGCTTGCGGATGGTCAGATCGGCGGCGGGCATCCGCGAGCCGCGGACGAGCTTGCCCTCGACGAAGCTCGTGAGCCCGCCCAGCATCCGTTCCCGCGGCTCGGGCGGGACGCTCCAGCCTGATTCGTGGACGATCGCGAGCACATACGCGGTCAGCACCGGATCCCCGGCGTTCATCGCGGGAAAGAACTTGAGCAGCCCGTCACCGTCCAGATACGAGGGAAGGCTGGCCGCGAGCCCGTTCCAGCTTCGCTGGTCGCGCAGGCCGACCGACCGTGACACGAGCTGCTCGAGACAGGTGTACGGATAGCGAGTCAGCCAGGCGCGGACACCGCCGAGGCCCTCGGTGAGCGTGGGCCGGAGCTGGATCCCGACCCCGCCCCGGCCGGCCACGGCGCCGACGGGCTGCTCGACCGGCAGCTGCGCCGGCTGCGCGAGCTGGAAGAGGGTCGCCTGGACGGTGCGAACCGGGACCGCCTCCCGTACCTCCTGGACGATCTTGATCCGGTCGACGGCGCGCCCGGACTCCTGGACCTCGATCTCCCAGCGGAGCGCGCGGGCGCCTGCGGGGACCGCGACGTCCCAGTCGACCGTCGCGGCGCCCTCGGCCGGCATCGAGACCGACCGGTCGGGAAGCGCCTCCGGCAGACCGTCCACCTTCGCGACGACCCGAAGCGCCATCGCGCGCGCGGTCGTGTTGCGCAGCGTGATCTCGGCGTCGAGGCGGTCGCCCTCGCGCACGAGCGGGGCGATGCCGGGCAGGATCATCAGGTCCTGCGTCGACCGGATCGTCGTCGATCCCGTGCCGAACAGATTGCCGGGGCTGGTTGCCACCGCGACGATCCGAAACGCGGTGAGGGAATCGTTGAGCGGAACCTGGACTGCCGCCTGACCCTGCGCGTCGAGCCGAACGCGGGCCTTCCAGAGCAGGAGCGTGTCGAACAGCTCGCGCGTGACCGCTCGGCCGCCGCCGCCGCCCTGCGGCAGGGCCTTCAGGCCGAAGTGGCGTTTGCCGACCACCTGCCCCTGGGCGGTGGCCGTCGTGACGCCGTATCCGCGGCGCGCCATCATCGCGTCGAGGAGGTTCCAGCTCGCATTCGGGAGCAGCTCCAGCAGCCCTTCGTCGACCGCCGCCAGCGCGACCTCCGTGCCGGCTGGCGGGGAGGCGCCAGCAGTGGTGCGCGCCTCCACGCGCACCACCGCCTTCTGGCGGACGCGGTACACGGGCCGGTCCGTCGTGACCGAGACCTTCAGCTCGTAGGGCCGCCACCCGACGCGCAGCTCCGCGATGCCGAGCTTGAAGGCCGGGCGCCCAAGGTCGACCATCGCCGTGGGGCGGGGCTCGGTCAGCCGGCCGCGCACCGCGAGAACGGACACGAAGATGTTCGGAGCGTACGCGGGCTTGATGGGAACGTCGACGCCAGGCGAGTCCCGCGTGAGGGTGACGACGCGTGCGTCGAGCACCCCTTCGCGCTCGGTCGTGACCAGGGCCGTTGCCTGGCGGAACGGCATCTGGACCTGGAGCCGGGCGGTCTCGCCGGGCTCGTAGCGCCGGCGCTCGGGCAAGACGTCGATCCGGTCGCTGTCGCGGACGTCGAACCACGTATCGTCGGCGTCGAGCCAGACGCCGGCATGGCTCGCGGAGGTGCGCCCGGCGGGATCGGTGACCGACGCCTGGACCAGGAGATAGCCTTCGGCGGGCGCCGGCGGCTCGCACTCGAATAGACCATGGGCGTTCGTCGCGCCGCCACAGAGCTCACCCGCAGTCGTCGTTTCGCGGATGTGCTCGTAAGCGTAGAACCCGCCCACGAGCCGCTTCCGGGACGAATAGATCACCTGGCGGAAGACCGCCATCTGAACGGCTGCGGCTGGCACCGGCTTGCCGAGGACGTCCACGACGGCCGCCTTCACGCGGAGGGTGTCCCCCGCCTGCCCGGAGGCGCGCTCGACCTGGACGCCGGCGAGATACGCCGCCGGCCAGAGGGGGACGCGCGTCGACGCGGTCTGGACCTGCCCGGTGGGATCGCGGTACTCCAGCTCCGTGAGCACGTCGACGGGCTTCGTGATCGGAGGCAGATTCCGGATCACGGCGCGCGCCGTGCCCGCGGCGTCGAGCGTGACGCTCTCGCGCTGATGGACCGCCGGACCGGCGCGCCCTCGACCATCACCGGGCGTGCCCTCGTCACCGCCGGTCTCGCCGTCACCGCCGTCGCGGACGATCCCGGTCGCGACCGGACCGGCGCCGAAGCTCAACCCCTCGAACCCCTCGTACGGCGGAAGCCCCCGGGGCTGGAGCTGCGCCCTCACGGTCACCGGCAGACCCGAGGCGCCGCCGCCCGCGAGGTACTGCACCGCGAGATCGACGGTGAACTCCGAGACCCCAACCAGCGCCTCGCTCGGCGGCCGGAGCGTCGCCCTCATCAGGGGAACCCGGAGCTCCTCGACGCGCAGCTCGCCCGACGTGACCTCCTCGAACTCACCCGGCTTCGCCCCGGGTCGCCGGAGCGACAGCGCGTATCGGCCGAGCTTGGCTGCTCCCGGGATGGGCCACGTGCTCTCGGCCAGACCGCCGTCCCAGGTGAGCGGAAGTTCGTACCGGTCGTCGCTACCGAGATGCTGGATGGCGAGCATGGTCGGCCGCCGGCTTGCGGGAACAGGGGACAATCCGGCGGCCGTGCGGAGCCGGAGCACGTGCTTCATATGGACCGTCTCGCCCGCCCTGCAGAGGGACCGGTCGAGAATCGTGTGGGCGGCAAGGTCCGGGGTCTCGAACGCCCCCGGGAGCTGGAAGCGCCACGGCTCGATGCCCTCGGTCCACGTGGAGTGCGTGAAGCTCACGTCCGCGCCGCTGCGCGCCACCACCAGAAGTCCCGACTGGAGGTCTGCGAGCGCGTCCCGCTGGTAACTCCAGACGTCCCGGTCGTCCTGGTTCTCCGGGCAGCGCGGCGGATCACGATCCGGCAGGCTCTTCACCCACGCGAGACCGGACGCGTTCGTGCTCCCCGACCACAGCGTCGTGCCGTCGCAGGTGTGGATGCTGACTTTTGCATCCGGGACCGGCTGGCCCTGATCGAGCGTCGTCACCCAGACGAGTGCGGCGTCGCGGCTCCACTTGTAGTGCACGGCCAGATTCGTGACGAGCGCAGCAGCCGGAACGTACATGGGCCTGGGCCCGTCGAGGAGCCGGCTCCCGAGCTTCAGGCTTTCCAGCTCGACGACGTAGAAGCCGACCGCGCCGAGCGGGATTCCGATCACCTCGAACGCCGCCGCGCCGTTCGGCTTCGGCAGCTCGAAGGCCGAGGGGGCGGGCGCGGGACGCCCCTTCACGTCGGCAAAGACGGAGCGATGGCGCGGCGTGGCCGCCACGCGGCGGAGCCAGTACTGCATGTCGGCGGCGTCGGCGGTGATGCGGCGGACCGTTCCCTTGATCGTTGCCTCCCCGCGGAGACGCAGGAGCGTGGTCGCGACCTCGGGCTCCACGTTGCGGAGGGTGACGGGGAGCGCGGGGTCAGCCTTCATCTCGATGATCCCGAACCGGGACGCGAACTTTGCAAGGGCGGGGTACGACTCCGTCGCGACCTGGCGGGGAAACTCGGACGCGTTGGCCGGGGCCCGTCCCGCGTCGTCCCTGAAGCCCGGCGGCAACGCGACGGTCAGCGCCGACGCCTCCGGGAAGGGGCCCTTGAAGACGAGCTCGGTGGTGCGGTCCTCCCGCTCGTGGCGCGAGGAGACCCCGTAGGCCCGCCCGTGAGCGTCCCTGACCGTGACCTGTCGGGCCAGCTCCGTCAGCACGGGCGCCGAGAATCGGACGGAGAGCGGCGCGATGGGAATGCAGCCGGCGGTCGGGCGCTCGCGCTCACACTCGACGCTCACGGAGAACGCCGGTCGCACCCGAAATGCGAGGACCTGATCCTGTTCGCCGGCCACGCCACCGGTCGCCGCGACACCGCGTCCCCATACCAACCGGACGGCGGCGCCATTCGGGAAGCGCTGGCGCGCCTGGACCACGAGGACCGGCGCGCGATCGTCGGGCCGCCCCCGCGTCCTGACGAGCTGCTCGGCGACGGCGCCCGTGACGAGACGGACACCCACGCGCTCGGCGAGACCCTCGACCTCGAACGACACGTGCTCGAGCACCGACCGCTCGTCCGGGTCGGCGTCCAGTGTCAGGATGAATGCCTGCTCCTCGTCGATCGACTCGTCTCCCTCCCACGGGACCGATCTGAGGATGGCGGGTCCGCCCGTCGAGAAGGCGAACTCCCGCTGGCCGACCAGAGGCCTGCCATCGAGGGTCGCCGCGTCCGGCTTCAATCGAAAGCCGCACCGAATCCCGGCCGGAAGGTCACGATCGAAATCGAAGACCCAGCTCCGGCTGTCCAGCCAGCGCCCGGTGCCTGCCTCCGGACATGTCACCTCGAACGGGGCGGTCACGCGCGGATCGCCGAGCGCTACCATGGCGTCGGAGAACTGCGCGCCGACCTGCCTGACCTTCTTGACCACACCCTGTGGGCTGAACTGGCTGACCTGGGGGCCGTTCGCGCCGGCGGCTGGCGGGAGCAGTACGCCGAACGCCACCAGGCCGCTGACCAGGGCTCGAGCGACGCGGGCCTCTTTGAGGAGTCGACGCGCCTGGGCGCCGGCGGAGGTTCTGGCGCCCTCCGCTAGTGTCCCGAGTCGAAAGTCCGTTGACTCGCCGCGCCGGGTGGGGTGGGGTGGGGGCTCTCCTCGCGGGACCGTGCGCTCGCGCGGATCGCCGAAGCCGCCCACCATCGATCTCGTGGCCCCATTTGAGCGCGGCGACGCTCCGCCACACAGCGTGTCCCGCGGGGAGAGCCCCCACCCCGCCCGGCGCTTTGTCGGCTCATTTCTGACTCGGGACACTAGCAAGGTCAGGATCGGAATCACGCGTCGTCGCATGGCATCCTCTCCGGAATCGGCGCTCCGGCTCGCAATACGGCTCCGCCGCAGTCTATCGTACCCTCGGGGTTTCCTCATGCCTGGACGGCCCGCCGGTGGCCGGTACCGTGACCCGCCTGCCCCGGCCCCGTCATCGCCCGGCGTCGATGTAGGGCGCCGAGCGAATCAGGGTGCGCGGCCGGCTGCCGGCATTTGGTATAGTGGCGCGCGTCTGACATAGATCATCGCTGGCGTCGTACGATCAGGCGGGCCGACGTGATTGTCGACGTAATTTTCGAAGGCGGTTCCCGCCCGCCGGCCGAGCCGGTTCCCGACAAGGAGAGACCCGTGGACCGAAGAGACCTGCTCCGCGAGGTGTGGCGGGCGCGCTCACCAGCACTCCGCGCGGGGTATGGGGTGTGGATCGCCTGTTTCGCGGCCGTCTTCGTGCTGACCGCGTGCGCGAAGCAGCCGATGACGAGTCGAGCGGCTGCGCCGGCTCCGGTCGCGGCGCCAAGCCCGGCGCCGAAGGCCCCGGAGCCGCCTCCCCCGGATCCTGCCCCCGAGCCGGCACCCACGCCGCCGGCGGTGACGCCCCCGCCGCCCGAGCCCGAGCCGGAACCGGAGCCTGAGGTCAAAGCTCCTGAGCCCGAGCCGGAGCCCGAGGTCAAAGCTCCCGAGCCCGAGCCGTCGAAGCCGTCCGAGTACACCGAGCACGACGCACTGAAGGACGTCTATTTCTCGTACGACAAGTCGAGCCTGTCCCCGGCGGCCGAGAAGACGCTCGCGGCCACCGCGACCTGGCTCACCGAGAACGGCGAGCACCTGCTCCTCATCGAGGGGCACTGCGACGAGCGCGGAACCGTCGAGTACAATCTCGCCCTCGGCGAGCGGCGGGCGCGGGGGTCGCTGGACTTCCTCGTCGACCATGGGATCGCCGCGGACCGGATCCGCACGGTGAGCTACGGCAAGGAGCGGCCGCAATGCACCGAGCACACGCAGCTCTGCTGGGCCAAGAACCGCCGCAACCGCTTTCTGGTGATGCCGCGATAGCCGCGACGAACGGGGGTCGGAGACCGCACGTCGCGCCGTACGGCTTGACCTTGCCTGACGCGCACGTGAGAATGCCAGCCTCCAGCCGGCGCAGGCCGCGCGATACGAAGACTGCTCAGGAGGAGGCGCAGAAATGAAGCTCGGTCTCTTCAGCATGCCCTGCCATCCCCCGCACCGGAAGCACGTCGAGACCTTCGACGAGGACCTGGAGATGCTCGTCCTGGCCGATCAGCTCGGCTACGACGAGGCCTGGCTCGGCGAGCACTACACGAGCACCTGGGAGAATATCCCCGCACCCGACCTGATCCTGGCCCAGGCCCTGGTCAAGACGCAGCGTATCCGGCTCGGCACCGGTGTCAGCTGCATGCCGAACCACAACCCGGCCCAGATCGCGCATCGAATCGCCCAGCTCGACGTGATGGCGAAGGGCCGCTTCATGTGGGGCGTGGGGGTCGGGGCCTTCCCGGGCGACGCCACGCTGTTCGAGGTCCCGCAGGATGGGACGCATCGCCGGGTCAGCCACGAGAACGTCGAGGCGGTGCTCCGGATCTGGGCCGACGGCGATCGCGGCTTTTCCTGGCGGGGCAGCCACGCGCAGTATAGCTTCACCATTCCGCAGACCGAGGCCTGGCGGGGGATCGGCTTCCACATGAAGCCCTCGACCACGCCTCACCCACCGATCGCAGTCGCGGGCCTCAGCAAGAGCAGCACGACGCTCCGCTGGGCCGGCGAGCATGGCTGGATCCCCATGAGCATCCACATGATCAACCTGGCGGACCTGCGGGGCCACTGGGCCGCGTACGAGGACTCGGCGCGGGCCAACGGTCACGCCCCTCGGCGCTCGGAGTGGCGGATCTGCCGCGACGTCTACGTGGCCGACACCGACGACCAGGCGCGCCGCGAGGCGCTCGAGGGCTCGATGGCCAATGGCTACGCGAACTACTTGATCCCCCTCGTCAAGTCCTTCGACATGGCCGGGCTGTGGAAGGACCGCGAGGACATGGGTGACGACGAGATCACCCTCGAGTATCTGCTCGAGCACCGCTGGATCGTCGGCAGCCCGGCCACGGTGGCCCGCAAGCTGCGCGAGGTGTACGGGCAGGTCGGCGGCTTCGGCGGGCTCCTGACGCTCTGTTACGACTGGGAGGGCCAGAACGGGCCGCGCTGGCGCCGCTCGATGGATCTCCTCGCCACGCGTGTCATGCCGCAGCTCCAGGACTTGACCGGCGCCGGGTAGCGCAACACCGAGGAGATCCCGCATGCGCATCGTCGAAGTCAAGGCGTTTCCGACGTCGTTTCCGGTGCCGCCGGGGGAGCGGGTCTCGCTCGGCATCGGGCAGGCGGTCAAGCGCGACGCGGTCGTCGTGAAGGTGACGACGGACGAGGGGACCGTCGGGTACGGCGAGGCGCATCACGGCCGGGCGCCCGGGAGCATCGCGCACCTCGTCAACACGACGCTGCGCCAGCTCGTACTGGGGATGGACGCGGCCGACGTGGTGGGTATCTGGGCGAAGATCTACAAGATGCAGCTCGGCAGTCACGGCATGGGCGCCGGCTGCGCGATGGCGATGAGCGGCATCGACATCGCGCTCTGGGACATCCGGGGCAAGGCGGCCGGCTGGCCGCTCTACCGGCTGCTCGGGGGAGCCTCCCGGCCGATTCCGGCCTACGCCGGCGGCGTCTCGCTCGGCTACCAGGAGCCGAGCGCCCTCGTGGACGAGGCGCGGGCCGTGATCGCGCTGGGCTACAAGGCGGTGAAGCTTCGTATTGGCGATTCCCCGGCCCGTGACCTCGCGCGGGTTGCCGCGGTCCGCCAGGCCTTCGGTGACGACCTGGCAATCCTCAGCGACGCCAACACCGGCTACACGGTCGGCGACGCGCGCGCGGCGATGCCCGGGCTCGACGACCTCGGTGTCGGCTGGCTCGAGGAGCCGTTCCCCGCCCACGACTACCGGAGCTACCGGCAGGCCCGCGCCTACGGGCGGCTGCCGTTTGCGGCGGGCGAGAATCACTACACGCGGTTCGAGTTCACGCGCGTGCTCGACGACGGCGTCATCACGGTGCTCCAGCCCGATCTCTCGAAGACAGGCGGGGTGACCGAGGCGCTTCGGGTCGCGGCGCTGGCGTCGGCCTGGAAGCTCTCGATCAATCCGCACACGTCGATGACGGGGCTCAACATGGCCGCCACGATCCACTTCCTGGCCGCCATCGACAACGGCGGGTACTTCGAGGGAGACGTGTCGAAGGGGAACCTGTTCCGCGACGCGCTCGTGAGCAGGCCCTACGAGGTCGGCGCGGACGGGTGCGTGCGGCCGCTCGAGAAGCCCGGCCTCGGCCTCGAGGTGGACGAGGAGTTTCTTACCGCGCACCCGGTGATCGAGGGTCCGAGCTACGTGTGAGGCGGCCGTGAGCGGGAACGGAGGCTGACCTGGTTCGACTGGCGGACTTCAAGACCTTCCTGGTCCACGACGGCTACCGGACGTTCGTCTTCCTGAAGCTCTACGCGGAGGATGGGCTGACCGGCGTCGGCGAGGGTTCGGTGGAGTGGAACGAGCTGGCAGTCGAGGCGTGCCTTCGCCAGACCTGCCCCCGGCTCATCGGCGCGAACGCCTTCGACACGGAGGCGCTCTGGGAGCGGCTCTATCGCGACAGCTACTGGCGGAACGATCTCATCATCAACAGCGCGATCAGCGCCATCGACCAGGCGTGCTGGGACCTCAAGGGCAAGAAGCTGGGCGTCCCCGTGCACGCGCTGCTCGGCGGCAAGCGGCGGGCGCGGCTCCGCGCCTACGCCAACGCGTGGTATTTCGGGTGCTCGACCCCGGAGGAGTTCGCCCGGGCGGCCAGGACGGTGGTGGCCGACGGGTTCACCGCCCTCAAGTGGGATCCCTTCGGGGACGCCGATATGACGCTGAGCGCCGCCGCCATGCGCGCAGCCGTCGAGAACGTCCGCGCGGTGCGCGACAGTGTTGGCCCCGACGTGGACATCTGCATCGAGGTGCACGGCCGCCTGAGCCCGGCCTGGGCCATCGAGATGGCGCGGCGCCTCCAGCCGTTCCAGCCGTTCTTCTACGAGGAGCCGATCCCGGCCGAGAACATCACGGAGCTGGCGCGGGTGGCCCGCGCGATCACCCTCCCGGTGGCGACCGGTGAGCGGCTCTGCACCAAGTTCCTGTTCCGGGAGCTCCTGGCCCAGCAGGCGGTGGACATCATCCAGCCGGATCTCTGCCACGCGGGGGGGCTCACCGAGGTGAAGAAGATCGCCGCGCTGGCCGAGGCGTCCTACGTCCAGGTGGCCCCGCACAACGCGTCCGGGCCGATCGGCACGGCGGCGGCCGTCCAGCTCGACGCCTGCATCCCCAACTTCCTGATCCAGGAGTACTTCGTCACCCAGGCGCAGTGGATCGACGAGGTTGTCCCCGGCGGGCCGCGCGCGGTGAACGGCGAGATCGTCGTCCCCGACAGGCCCGGGCTCGGCGTGGAGCTGGACGAGGCTGCCGCCCTCGCGCACCCGTTCAAGGAGAGCTGGGCGGGGAAGACGCTCTTCAGCATGGACTGGCACGCGGACCTCTCGACCAAGGAGACCCTCGGTTCTTGACGGCCCGCCGCGGGGATGGGATAAGAGCCACGCGGGAGACAGACGTGCCGGCCGAAGAACATACGCGAGGATGCCGTCGGACCGCCCACGGGCCCGGGGCGCCCCACAGGAGACTGGAGATCGGACGATGAGAGCGAACCGGGTTCTGGTCACCGTGCCCCACCTCCATGATCGCGAGGCTCCATACTTCCGGCGGCTCGAGTCGGCCGGGCTCGAGGTGGTTCGCGTCATCGGAAAGGACCGGACGCTCTCCGAGGACGAGCTGATCGACGCGCTCCCCGGAGGCTTCGGGACGTTCGCGGGCAGCGAGCCCTACACGGACCGAGTCTTCAAGAGCGCGACTGATCTCCGCGTCATCGGCCGGTGGGGGGTCGGTTTCGACGCGATCGACGTCGACGCCGCCACGCGCCATCACGTCGCCGTGTGCGTGGCCGCCGGGGGGAACCACGAGGCGGTGGCGGACTACGCGTTCGCCCTCATGGCGGCGCTCCAGCGCGGCCTGCGCGACAACACCACGATGGTGTGCGCGGGACGGTGGCAGACGACCTTTCGTCCCGGGCTCTGGCGCGCGACCGTGGGAATCGTGGGCCTGGGCCGGATCGGCAAGGCGGTGGCGCGCCGGTGCCGCGGGTTCGACATGCGGATCCTGGCGGCCGAGCCCGTCCCTGACATGGCCTTCGTCCGCGAGCACGGAATCGAGCTCCTTCCGCTCGAGGAGCTGCTCCGGCGGTCCGACCTGGCCACCTTGCACTGCCCGCTCTCGCCGGCCACGCGGCACATGATCAACCGGGAACGGCTGGCCCTCATGAAGCCGACCGCTTACCTCGTCAACACGGCGCGGGGGCCGCTTGTCGACGAGGCGGCGCTCCACGAGGCGCTCGCCTCCGAGCGGATCGCCGGCGCCGGGCTCGACGTGTTCGAGCAGGAGCCGCTGCTCCGCTCTCCGCTCTTCACACAGGAGCACGTGCTCCTGAGCCCGCACATCGCCGGCCTCGATCTGACGTCCGAGGTTGGAATGGCCGACCGGGCGATCGATGGCATCCTGGCCGTGTGGGAGGGCCGCGCGCCAGCCGCAGAGTACCTGCTCAATCCCGACGCGACCGTCGCCCTGCGGGGGACCTGATCCCCGCGCACGGAGAGAGGTCTCGATCCGGCCCCCCGGAGCGCTCAAGGAGGACCCCATGGAGGATCGCATGAAAGTCGGCGTGTTCATGTTTCCCACGGATTACGCCATTCGGATCGACGAGCTCGCCCGGGCCGCCGAGGAGCGCGGCTTCGAATCGCTCTTCCTCCCCGAGCACACCCACATTCCCACGAGCCGGCGCACGCCGTTCCCGAGCGGCGGGGAGCTGCCAAAGGAGTACTCCCACACCCTCGACCCGTTCGTGGCGCTGGCGTCGGCGGCGACGGTCACCACCACGATCAAGCTCGGGACTGGGATCTGCCTGATCATCGAGCGCGATCCGATCGTGACGGCCAAGGCGGTGGCGAGCCTCGACCACGTGTCCAGAGGGCGCGTGCTGTTCGGGATCGGCGGCGGGTGGAACGTCGAGGAGATGGAGAACCATGACACCCAGTACAAGACGCGTTTCCGGGTGCTCCGCGAGCGCGTGCTCGCGATGAAGGAGATCTGGACGAAGGAGGCGGCCGAGTTCCACGGCGAGTTCGTCAACTTCGATCCGATCTGGTCGTATCCCAAGCCCGTGCAGACGCCGCATCCGCCGGTGCTGCTGGGCGGCGAGAGCGGCTACACACTCCAGCGCGTGGTCGACTTCTGCGAGGGCTGGTTCCCGCGCGGCCGCGCCGGGGTCGACGTGGTCCTCACCGCCCTCGCCGACCTCAAGGTGCGGGCCGCCAAGGCCGGGCGCGATATGAAGACGATCTCGATCAGCGTGTTCGCGGCGAAGCCCGAGACCGAGACGCTGGATCGATACGCCGCCGCGGGCGTGACCCGCTCGATCCTCTGGCTCCCCCCGGCCGGCCAGGACACGGTCCTGCCGCTGCTTGACCAGTATGTCAAGCTGATCCGGTAGACGCTCGACGGGGGACTTGTTCCCGCGGCCTTTCCCCAGGTGGGAATGGGCCGGCGTGGCAGTGCGACCAAAGTCAAGCGATAGCCCACCGGGCGGTTGTCTCTCCGGGCCGGCTGACTGATGGCCGGTGAGGTGCGGGTGGGGATCTGCGCGTGGGCCGATCCGGCGCTCATCGAGGACGGATCGTTCTACCCGCGGAAGTCCATGTCGGCCGAGGCACGTCTTCGCTTCTACGCGAGCGCGTTTGACACCGTCGAGGTCAACGCGTCGTACTACGCGATCCCCGACGTCCGCACCGTGGCGCTCTGGGTCGAGCGGACGCCGCCGCGCTTTCTGTTCAGCGTCAAGGCCTATGCCTTGATGACCGCCCATCATCCGAGGCTCGAAACCTTGCCGGCCGAGGTCCGGCGCCTCCTGCCCGGGACCGTGCAGCTCACGCCACGGGGCGAGGTGCCCCACAGCGCCGTCGGCCGCGAGGCGCTGGACGAATGCTTCCGCCTCTACCGCTTGGCGATCGACCCGCTGGTGGAGGCGGGCAAGCTCGGCTACGTGCTGTTCCAGTTCGCGCCCTGGTTTGCCTGGAGCCGCTCGCGGCTCGAGTACGTGGAGTCGCTGGGGGATCGGTTACCCGGCTTGAGCGTGGCAGTCGAGTTCCGCAACCGGTCGTGGTTTCCGGCCCACGAGGCCGACACGCTCTCCGCGCTTCGGTCGGCGCGGCTCGCGCACGTCGTCGTCGACGCCCCGGTGACGACGAACGCGATTCCGCGAGTCCCGGTCACCACGGCGCCAACCGCCGTGATCCGGCTCCACGGCCGCAATGCGGGCGGCTGGCTCCGCCAGCTCCGCGGAGAAGGACCAAGCGTCCGCGAGAAGTACGACTACCTCTATCGCGAGGACGAGCTCCAGGAACTCGTGCCCGAGATCGAGGCGCTCCAGGACGAGGCCGAGCGCGTGTTCATCTCGTTCAACAACAACAACCGCGCCTACCCGGTCACGAACGCCCTGATGATGCGGCGCCTCCTCGGCGGGCGCCCGCCCGAGGGCTACGCCTTGCCAGGTCACCGGTTCGCCTGAGAAGATTGGCGCCATGGCGCATCCGGCGATTCCGCGGATCGAGCTGGCGCAGACCCCCACGCCGATCCTCAAGCTCGAGCGATTGTCGGCCCGGCTCGGCGTCGAGCTGTGGGTCAAGCGGGATGATCTGACCGGGCTCCTGGAAAGTGGCAACAAGGTCCGGAAGCTGGAGTTCCTGGTCGGCGCGGCGCTCGCCGAGGGCGCGGACACCCTCATCACGTGCGGAACCATCCAGTCGAACTGCTGCCGGACGGTGGCGGCGGTGAGCGCCCGGCTCGGCCTGCGGGCGGTGCTGGCGCTCAAGGGGGCGCGGCCGGACGCCTATGACGGCAACCTGCTCCTCGACCGGCTCCTCGGCGCGGAGGTCCACTACGTCAGCGACGAGCAGTGGGGCAAGGTCGACGACATCCTCGCCGATCTCGAGGCGCGGGTGCGCGCGCGCGGTGGCCGGGCCTACGTGATTCCGGAGAGCGGCGCCACGGTCGTCGGCGCACTCGGGTACATGACCTGCGTGCGGGAGATCGCCCACCAGATCACGCACGGCGCGCCGGAGTTCGATGCCATTGTGATCACGGCGTTCAGCGGAGGCAGCCACGCCGGCCTGCTGATGGGCACGCAGCTCAGCGGGCTTCGCGCCGAGATTGTCAGCGTTCCCGTCGCCTGGGAAGCGGGTGAGGTTCGCGAGTACATCACCGGAGTCATCGAGGAAGCGCGGCGCCGGTTCGGCCTCGACGTCAGTCCCCCACGGCAGGTTCACTTGATCGACGGCTACCAGGGAGCGGGCCGAAGCCGGATCGGCGAGGACGACCTGCGGACAGTGATGGCCCTCGCCCAGCAGGAGGGCATCCTCCTGGATCCGGTCTACACCGCCAAGGCGTTTCGTGGCCTGATCGATCGGCTCGAGCAGAGCCCGAGGGAGCTCGGCCGGCGGGTGTGCTTCGTCCATACCGGCGGCATCTTCGGCGTCTTCCCGTTCCGGGACCCGTTGAGCCGGCTCCTCGATCACGACCCGCCGACTGGAGCGCCTCGTGCCTGACGTACAGCTCAGGGGCGGGGCGCTGGACGGCGTCAGGATTCACCATGTCGTCGACGGGCGCGGCCCCGCGGTGATCCTGGTCCACGGGCTCGGCGGCTTTGCCGAGTCCTGGCATCACAACCTCGCCTTCCTCGGCCGGCAGGCCACGGTCTACGCGCTCGATCTGCCCGGGTTCGGTCAGTCGTCGAAACCGCGCATCGGGTATGACCTGCGCCTGCTCGCCGACGCGGTACACGGCTTCGCGTCTGCGGTCGGGCTCGAGCGCGTCGCGCTCGTGGGGCACTCGCTGGGCGGGGCGATCGCCATCACCTGCGCCCTCGTCTATCCGGCGATGGTCGAGCGCATCGCGCTGCTGGGCGCGGTGGCTCCCGGCTTCGACTATCGTCTGGCGCCGGCGTACCGTCTTGTCGCGCTTCGCGGAGTGGGCGAACTGCTCGCGGCCTGCATGCCGAAGTCCGTCTTCCGGATGGCGCTGTCCCGCTGCTTCGCGGAGCCCGTGCCCGACGAGGTCGCGTTCCTGGTGGACTGGAGCTACGCGGCCCGGACGAGCCCGACCGGACGCGCCGCGTACCTGGCGACGCTGCGCGGCGTCCGTGCCGACTTCGCCGAGAACGACGAAGCGTACCGGACGGCCATCAGGCGCCTCGACGTGCCGGTGCTGGCAATTCACGGAGTCCAGGATCCGGTGGTGCCGGCGAGACACTGCGCCGCCGTCGTGGAGGCCTTGCAACGCGGTGCGGTCCGCTGGCTCGACCGATGTGGCCACTTCCCTCAGATTGAGCATGCGCAGACTGTGAACGCGTGGCTCTCCGAGTTCCTCGTTGGTCGCACCGCGCCTCGATAAGCCGGTGGGGGGATCGCCCTCCTCCCGAACCTCCCCAGAGATGGGATTGGCGCGGGCCCTCCCCAGGTCCCCCGACGCGACCTTCGGCCCATCCGGACCGGGCCAGCGGCCTCACCTATGAGGGTCGAGGAGGGTGCAGGAGGATGAGCGAGGTCAGCCCCCAGGAGCTGAAGGAGCGCTTGGACCGCCATCAAGCGCCCGTGCTTGTCGACGTCCGCGACGACTGGGAGACGAAGCTGTGTCGGCTCCCGAACGCCCTCCACATGCCCGTGGAGGAGATCGAGCTGCGCGTGGCCGAGCTGAGCCTCGACGACGAGGTCGTCGTGTACTGCCATCACGGCGTGCGCAGCGCGGCGGTCGCGGACTATCTGCGCCAGCGCGGCTACAACGCGCGGAATCTCGCGGGCGGTCTCGACGGGTGGGCACGCGCAGTAGACCCGAGCATGCGGCGCTACTAGGTGCGTGTCGGAGTAGCAATTCGAGCAACGGATCTCGCTGCCTCGAGCGCCGGCTCCGCCGGTGCAATCCTATCCCGGGGGGAGGTTCGGGAGGGGGGCGAAGCCCCCCTCCCAGTCCCCTAGGTGCCTGGACGGGCCGTCACGGTGGACTTCTGGGGGACGCTCGTCATCGACTCGCCGGGGTTCGATGAGTACTACCGGCGACAGCGCCTGACGGATTTCCAGCGGATCGTGGCCGGGGCGGGGGAGACGGTGTCCCCGGCCGCGCTCGATCGCGCCTACGAGGCGTCGGGCGCGGTTCTGGGTGAGGCGTGGGCGCTCGGTCGTGACCTGTCCGTCGAGCAGCACGTGCGCGCGGTTCTCGACGCGGTCGATCGGACGCTTGCGGAACGGCTGGCCGTGAGCACCCTGGCCGATCTCGTCGAGGCCTACTCGCGACCAGCGCTGCTGGCCCCGCCGACCGTCGATCCGGCTGCCGCCGCTGGCCTGGAGCTGCTCCGGACGCGTGGCTACGTGCTCTGCGTGGTCTCGAACACGATGCGATCGCCCGGAGCTACGCTGCGACGCGTGCTCGACCACCACGGCCTGCTCCCGCTCTTCGCCACGCTCACGTTCTCGGACGAGTGCGGGATCCGCAAGCCGGACCCCGAGATCTTCGCGCTCACCCTGCGCGCGGTGTCGGTCGCGGCCGCGGACGCGATCCATGTCGGTGACGACCCGACCCTCGACGTCGAGGGCGCGCGGGCGGCCGGGATGCGCGTGGTCCGCGTGACCCGGGGCCGGAGCAGGTCCAACGATCCCGAGGCGGACGCGACGATCGCGGACCTCTCAGGACTGGCCGACGCGGTGCTGGAGCTCGATGCACAATCGTGACGGCGGCCCGCTCCCGCGGCTGTCGGTGACGCCCAAGGGGTGCTCGTCCGCCTCGGCGCCCGTCCGACGCGCTGCCAACCTCGAGCGCGCCCGCGCCTGGTCTCCCGCCCGACCCCGACCGGCCCCGACTGCTCGATCTCGCGTGCGCCGAAACCCGGCGGTCAAACGTGCTCGTCGGGTCCGAGGGCAGGTCCTTGAAGCGGTCTCACCAGTGCGAACGAAGAGATCCCGTGCACATCATGTGGGAGTCCGGCGTCTGGGAATAATCGCGACGCTGGCGTGCGCTCACGGCGAGGACGGGTGCGCCGGCCACCACGGGTAGAAGGGCGGCATGTCGGCGGACGGGCGGCCGGGGAAGCGGGCGGGGCGCTTCTCGAGAAATGCGGTGATGCCCTCGCGGGCGTCGGCCGAGGCACCCGTGAAGGCCATCGCACGGGAATCGAGGCGGTGGGCTTCCACGGGGTGGTCGGCGCCGAGCAGCTTCCACATCATCTGGCGCGCCAGCGCGACCGAGATCGCCGACGTGTGGTCAGCGATCTCGCGCGCAAGAGCTCGCGCGGCCGGCAGCAGCTGCTCTGCGGGCACGACGCGGCTCACGAGCCCGCCCGCGAGCGCCTCGCCGGCGCCGAAGACGCGGCCGGTGTAGACCCACTCCGCGGCGCGCTGCATGCCGACCAGCCGCGGCAGGAACCACGTGCTGCACGCCTCCGGCACGACCCCACGGCGCGCGAACACGAAGCCGATGCGCGCCTCGGTCGAGGCGAGGCGGATGTCCATCGGCAGCGTCAGCGTGATCCCGAACCCGACCGCCGGGCCGTTGAGGGCGGCAATCATGGGCTTCGTCATGTCGTAGACGCGAAGCGTGAAGCGGCCGCCGCCGTCACGGTGCTCGGCCGGCTCACCGCCGCGCGCCGCCGGATCGAAGGTCGGCCCGCCGGCGCTCAGATCGGCCCCGGCGCAGAACGCCCGCCCGGCGCCCGTCACGATGACCGCCCGCACGGCGTCGTCGGCATCGGCGCGCTCGATGGCGTCCAGGAGCTCGTCGAGCATTCGCAGCGTGAGCGCATTCAGCGTGTCCGGACGGTTGAGCGTGATGGTGGCGACACCGCCGTCGACCTCGTACCGGATCTGCTCGAAGCTCTGCTCGCTCACGGTACCCTCCACGCTAGTGTCCCGAGTAGAAGTCCGTTAACTTATCGCGCCGGGCGGGGTGGGGGCTCTCCCCGCGGGACCGTGGCTTCTGCGGATCGCCGAAGCCGAGCACCATCGATCTCGTGGCCCGTTTGGGTGCAGCGACGCTCTGCGACAGAGCGTGTCCCGCGGGGAGAGCCCCACCCCGCCCGGCGCTTTGTCGGCTCATCTCTGACTCGGGACACTAGGAAGAACAGTCCAATCCCAGCGCGCTCCCGCTCGCCTGCGCGCCGGCGGATCGAGGTCACTCCTCCGCGAGCCGGTAGCCGACTCCCGGCTCCGTCAGCAGATAGCGAGGCCGCGCGGGGTTGGACTCGAGCTTGCGCCGGAGCTGGGCCATGTAGACGCGGACGTAGTGCGCTTCCGCGGTGTGCAGCGGACCCCAGACGTCCTTGAGGAGCTGGCGGTGGGTCACGACCTTGCCCGCGTGGCGGATCAGCGTGGTCAGCAGCTTGTACTCGATCGGCGTGAGGTGGACCTCGCGGCCGGCGACTCGGACCCGGCGGCGGACGAGATCCACGGCCACCTCCCCCACAGTGTGGGTGCCCTCGCCGTCGGGGCGCGCGATCCCGGCCGCGTGACGGAGCGCCACCCGGATCCGGGCCAGCAGCTCGCTGGCGCCGAAGGGCTTGCTCACGTAGTCGTCGGCGCCCGCATCGAGGGCGGTCACCTTGTCGGTCTCCCGGCCGCGCGCCGACAGCACGATGATGGGGACGCTCGACCATTCCCGTAGCCGGCGGATCACCTCCACGCCCTCCATGTCGGGCAATCCGAGGTCGACGACGACGACATCCGGCGCCCGGGTGGACGCTTCCACGAGACCATCAGCCCCGGTGGCGGCCTCGAACAGCCGGTAGCCCTGAGTCTGGAGCGTCGCGCGCAGAAAGCGCCGGATCGGCAGCTCGTCCTCGATCAGAACGATGACCGGGTCAGCCATCGAGGGGCGCCACGGTGGGGGGCTTCTCGTCGATCGGCAGCGTGAACAGAAAGGCCACGCCGCCCTCGGGCAGGTTGTGGGCCCAGATCCGTCCGCTGTGGGCCTGGACGATCCCCAGGCAGATCGCGAGGCCGAGCCCGGCCCCTCGCCCGGCGGCGGCCGGGGCGCGGTAGAACTTCTCGAAAACCTTGTGCTCTTCACCCGGGGGAAGCCCGGGACCCCGATCGGCGATCTCGACGGTGACGGATCGGTCCGTGGCCGTGGCGATGATCGTGATGGGACTCCCCGGCGGCGTGTGCTTGAGGGCGTTGTCGAGCAGGTTCACGAGCAGCTGCTCGATCAGGACGTCGTCGATGCGCACGAGCGGCAGATCGGGAGGGATGCGGGTCGTGACCCGCCGGTCCGCCAGACGCTTGCCGAGGTGCCCGAGCGCGGCGCCGATCACCTCCTCGATCGGATGCCATTCCCGGCGGAGGTCGAGCGCCCCGGACTCCAGGCGGGTCATCTCGAGCAGGTTCTGGACGAGGCGGTTCAGGCGCTCGGCCTCGTCGCGGACCGACTCGAGCAGCTCCTGCTGAGTGTCGGCGGTGAGGCTCGGGCGGCTCTCGAGGATCGTGCTCACCGCGCCCGTGATCGTCGCCAGGGGGGTCCGCAGGTCGTGCGAGACCGAGCTCAGCAACGAGCTCCTGAGCCGCTCCGCCTCGATTCGCACCTGGGCGGCCTGGGCCTCATTCGCGAGGTGAGCCCGCTCGACCGCGAGGGCGGTCTGGTTGGCGAACGTCTCGAGCTGATGAAGCTGGTCGGGCGCGTCGAAGGCATGAGGATTGGGGGGCTGGACCCCGAGCGCCCCCACCGGTCCGCGTGGCGCGATGAGCGGGACGTACAGCGCGGCCGCGCCTGGCAGCGTCGAGGTCCCGAGGCCGGCGGGCTGGCGGTGCTCGTAGACCCACCGGCTGACCGCCCGCTCGCTCTGATCCATCGGAAACGGCGCCGCCGTCGCCCGCGGGACGAGGCTGCCGTCCGTCTCCGGCAAGAGGACGGCGACCTGGCAGCGAAAGACCTCGCTGATGTGCCGCACGGCGATGCCGAGCAGCTCATCGACCCCCCGCGTGCTGGCCAGCTCACGGCTCATCGCATAGAGAGCCGCCGTCCGGGCTTCGCGGGCCCGAGCCGCCTCGGCCTGACTCCGGATGCGATCAGTGAGATCGCTGATCACGAGCCCGACGATCAGCATGACCCCGAAGGTCACGAGGTATTGCGTGTCGGAGACGGCGAACGTCAGATAGGGGGGCACGAAGAAGAAGTCGACGGCGGCGACGCTCAGCACGGACGCGACCACCGACGGCCCCCGTCGCTGCCGGGTGGCCACGGCCATGGTCGCGAGCAGGTACACCATGATGACGTTGGAGACCTCGAAGAACGGGAACATCACCCACGCCACGGCCGTCGCGGCGGCGACCACCATCACGGCCTCGCCGTACGCCCACCAGTCCGTGTCGAGCGCGCGGCGGGGGGCGGCCGGCGGGGCCGGCTCCTCGCGCTCGGCGCTGATCACGTAGACGTCGACGTCCCCGCTGCCCTCGACGAGGGCGTCGACGATGGACCCGATGAGGATGCGCTTCCAGAGGGAGCGAGAGGGTTTGCCCACCACGATCTTGGTGACGTTCTTGGCGTGGGCGAGAGCCAGGATCTCCTCGCTCATGCGCCCCCCGCTGACCGTCACCGTCTCCGCCCCGAGCTGCTCGGCCAGGCGCAGCGTCTGGACCACCCGATCGCGCGCCGCCTGGGGCAGCCGCCGCTGCGCTGGCGTCTCGACGTACGCGGCGATCCACTGGGCGCCGAGCCGCTCCGCCATCCGCTTGGCGGCGCGGACGAGCCGCGGCGAGGCGGGGCTCGGGCTGACGCAGACGAGCAGCCGCTCGGCGACCGGCCAGGTGGTCCCGATGGCGTGGTCGCGCATGTAGGTGCGCATCTGCGCGTCCACGCGGTCGGCGGTGCGGCGCAGCGCCAGCTCGCGCAATGCGATGAGGTTTCCCTTGCGGAAGAAGTTGCGGAGCGCCTCCTGCGCCTGATCGGGCACGTAGACCTTGCCGTCGCGGAACCGCTCCAGGAGATCGTCGGGCGGCAGATCGATCAGCTCCAGCTCGTCCGCCTGCTCGAGCACGGCATCGGGGACGGTCTCGCGCACCACGACGCCCGTGATCTGGGCCACCACGTCGTTGAGGCTCTCGAGGTGCTGGACGTTGATGGTCGTGTACACGTTGATGCCGGCGTCCAGCAGCTCGAGGACGTCCTGCCACCGCTTGGCGTGCCGGGACCCGGGCGCGTTGGTGTGCGCCAGCTCGTCGACGAGAAGGACGCCGGGGCGGCGACGGAGCGCCGCATCGAGGTCGAGCTCCTGCAGGGTCGTGCCGCGGTGCTCGTAGAGCCGCGGCGGAAGCACTTCCAGACCCTCGAGGAGGGCCTGCGTCTCGGCCCGGCCGTGGGTTTCGACGTACCCCACCACGATGTCAGCGCCGTCCACGCGCTGCTCGCGGGCGGCCTCGAGCATCGCGTAGGTCTTGCCGACGCCGGCGGCGGCACCGAAGAATACCTTGAGGGCGCCGCGGCGCCGGCGGGCTTCCTCTTCCTTGGCGCGGGCGAGGAGGGCTTCGGGATTCGGCCGGCGCTCGGTCACCCCGCCGCTCAGATCGCGGTGTAGCCGCCGTCGACCGGAAGGGCAACGCCAGTGACGTACGCCGCCTCGTCACTCGACAGGAAGAGGATCGCAGCGGCCACTTCCTCCGGCTGGCCGAACCGCCCAAGTGGATACCGGCTCAGGGTCTGCTCGACCCAGGCCGCATCCTTCCGCAGCTCCGTGGTCATCGGCGTCTCGATCACGCCCGGGCAGACGCAGTTGACCCGAACCTCGGGAGCCCAGTTGAGCGCGAGCTGACGGGTGAGGTTGGCGACCGCGCCCTTCGAGGCGGCGTACGAGGGCGCCATCGACCCCCCCACGAGCCCGAAGATCGAGGCCAGGTTCGTGATGGCGCCGTTGCCGGAGGCTCGAAGCGCGGCGAGCGCCGCGCGTGACGGCAGGTAGGTCCCGGTCACGTTCGCGTCGATGACCCGGCGCCACTCATCCGGGCCGGGAGCGATGTCTCGTGCCGCGGGCCGGACGCCGGCCGAGTTGACGAGCGTGGTCAGCGCGCCGAAGCGGGCGAGGGTTTCCTCGACCATCCGCTCGCAGTCGCGCGCGGTGGTCACGTCCGCGGCGATGGCCAGGGCGCGGCCGCCTGCCGTCTCGATAGCCTTGCCCGTCGCCGTCATGCCGTCAACGGCGCGATCGACGCACGCCACCGCGGCCCCCTCGGCCGCCAGCCTCAGCGCGGTCACCCGCCCGATGCCCGACCCTGCCCCCGTCACGATCGCCACCTTGCCCTGCATGCGCATGCCGTTCCCTCCGGTCGCCGAGCCCCTACGCCTGTCCGAGGGGCTCGGGGAGACTGTCGCTATCGCTCAGGAATCCAGGCCCTGGCCTCCCGACCCTCGCGCCGATGCTGATCGTGGTCGGCACCATCCATGTGGGCGTGGTGCCGCGCCGAGGGAAGCCAGGCGACCGCCGCGACGCTGCGAGCATGTCCGCCGTGCGAGCGCGTTCGAGGGCGGTCACGGGCGGGGCTTCAGCTCGATCAGGTAGCCGTCGGGATCGCGAATGTAGAGCGACGGCCCGTCACCGTACGCCCCGTACCTCTGGACGACGTCCCCTTCGAAGGCCACGCCCCAGTCCCGAAGCGCCCGCGCCGCCGCGGCCAGATCATCGCACCGGATCGACAGGCAAAAGTGATCGAGCCCGGCGTGTCGCTCGCTCTCGCCCGCGGGCAGCAGGTCGATGAGGTGCTCGCCGAAGCGGAGCTGCACGAGCGAGAACTTCTCGTTGACGCGGTCGACCGTACAGCCCAGGACCTCCTGGTAGAAGCGCGACGAGCGCGCCTGGTCACGCACGCGGAGCACGATGTGGTCGAGGCCCAGCGGAGTGAACATCGGGATAGTTCTCGCCATGAGGCTACCACGACCCGGCCGGTCCGGCCCGGGTCGACGCTGATCTGGTTCTGTCGCCGGAAGCCTCTGGGCGCGATCGGCGTCGGTCCGGGGCGGGCCCGACCGCGGGGCTTGCGTGCCGCGAGGCCGGGGGCCCTTGTCGCGAAGGGGCAGTGATCGAGGCCGCCCGCCGCGGCGGCTACACTGGGACCGCCACGCGGGCGAGCACGCCGGGCTCGTCGAGCATGCGGCCGGCGCCCCGCACCACGCACCACAGGGGATCGTCGCCCACGCGGACGGGGAGCCGCGTTTCCTCGTGGAGGAGGCGGTCGAGGCCCGGCAGCAAGGCTCCGCCTCCGGTGAGCACGATGCCCTTGTCGACGATGTCCGCCGCCAGCTCTGGCGGCGTGTGCTCGAGGCAGGAGCGCACGGCCTGCACGATGGCGGCGATGGGCTCGCGCAGGGCCTCGCGGATCTCGGCGCCACTCACGTAGACGGTGCGGGGAAGCCCGGTGGTAAGATCGCGGCCCTTGACCGGGAGCATCTCGCTATCGGTCTGCCGGGGGCAGGCCGAGCCGAGCGCAATCTTGATTTCCTCCGCCCGGCGCTCCCCGATCAGGAGGCTGTGGCTCTTGCGGATGTGCTGCATGATGGCGTCGTTCATGTCGTCGCCGGCGATCCGGAGGGACGAGCAGTAGACGATTCCGGACAGTGAGATCACCGCGACCTCCGTAGTGCCGCCACCGATGTCCACCACCATGTTGGCACCGGGCTCGGCGATGGGCAGCCCCGCGCCAATGGCGGCGGCGGTGGGTTCGGAGACGAGGTAGGCGGTCCCGGCGCCAGCCTGGGTGGCCGACTCGTGCACGGCTCGCCGCTCCACCTGGGTGATGCCCGAGGGCACGCAGATCACCACGCGCGGGCGCACGGGGCTCCACGGGCGATGGACCCTTCGGATGAAGGTGGAGAGCATCTTCTCGGTGGTGTTGTAGTCGGCGATCACTCCGTGGCGAAGCGGCCGGATCACCTGGACCGAAGCCGGGGTCCGGCCGAGCATCGCCTTGGCCTCGTGTCCCACGGCGAGTACCGTTCGATCCCGGGTGTCGAGCGCCACGATGGAGGGCTCGTCGAGGACGATCCCCCGCTCCGGCACGTACACCAGGGTGTTGGCGGTGCCTAGGTCCACGGCGAGGTCGTTCGGGAACAGGCGAGCGAGTGCGCGAAGGACCATGTGCCGTCTCCGATGCCAGCAAGGATAACCCCGTCTGGACGATTCGCCGAGCCGTAATGCCCATTCCTGGCACGGGGCGTCGACGCCGGTGGCATGCACCGTGACCCGGCAGATCTCGCGGGGGAGCTCGAATCGCCCTCCCCCGCCGGAACCGCCCTTGGAGCTGAGTTGCGGCTATCCTATTCCAGACGCGGCGCTCGAACCGGCGAGACCCACTACTCGAGCAGGGTTACTCCGACAGGCGCCCAGCAAGCTCGAAGGGCTTCGCTCCACCGGCGCTGCCCGCGCTGTCTCGCCGGCTTGTGCTGGCAGCGTTCTTGACTTTGCGTCGCGCGGTCGCCTAGACTCCGAGCACGACGCGAGATGCTCTCCGCTGGCGGCGCGCGGCCCGAACATCCTGAACCGATCCAGAGATCGTACGGAGGTGCCGTCATGAGGAAGCGCCTTGCGATTCCTCGCACCATCGTCTTCGTGGCGCTGACCGCCTTGGTCTCGGTCTTGGCGCTGGTAGCCGACGACGAAGGGCCGGCCGTCTCCGCCCAGGCGCCGATCACGCTGAAGATCCAGGGGAGCTGGCCGGCGTCACTGACGATCTTCGACCATCTCCGGTTCGTCGCCGAGCGGGTGGACAAGCTCTCCAACGGCACACTGAAGATCGAGCCGTTACCCGCCGGGACGATCGTCCCGGCCTTCGAGGTCCTCGACGCGACGAGCAAGCGGGTGATCGACGGCGCCCACACCGTCGCGTACTACTGGGTCGGCAAGAACAAGACCGCCGTGCTCTTCACCGGAGGCCCCGGGGGGAACTTCGGGTTCGACTTCGTCGACCTCCTCGGTTGGATGTACGAAGGCGGCGGGCTCGAGCTGTACCAGCAGTTCTACAAGGACGTGCTGAAGCTGAACGTCGTCCCGCTGCCGGCGTTTCCGAGCGGCCCCCAGGCGTTCGGGTGGTTCAAGCGGCCGATCAAGAGCCTCGCCGACTTCAAGGGCATGAAGTGCCGCCAGACCGGGATCAACGCCGAGGTCTACACCGAGATGGGGATGCGCACGGTCAACCTGCCCGGCGGCGAGATCCTGCCGGCCGCCGAGCGCGGCGTCATCGACTGCGCGGAGTGGGTCGGCGGCATCGAGGATCTCCGGCTCGGGTTCCACAACGTGTGGAAGTACCACTACACGCCCGGGATGCACGAGCCGGTGACGATGGGCGAGCTGCTGATCAACAGCGAGGTGTGGGACAAGCTCTCGCCGCAGCACAAGGAAGTCATCAAGTCCGCGACGATGGAAGCCTTCATCCGCTGGTACGCGAAGTGGCAGAAGCAGAACGCGGAGGCGCTCAAGGAGTTCCTGGAGAAGCACAAGGTCAACGTCCTGAGGACGCCGAACGAGATCCTGATCGCGTTCCTCAAAGCCTGGGACAAGATTGCGGCCCGTGAAGCCGAGAAGGACCCCTTCTTCAAGAAGGTGCTCGAGTCGCAGCGTCAGTACGCCGCGCTCGTCGTGCCCGCCAAGCGCTTCCTGTTTCCCGCCTACGACTTCGCCGCGAACTACTACTGGCCCCCGGCCAAGGCGGCGGCCCCGGCCGCGGCGCGGGCGGCCAAGCCCGCGTCCGAACCAGCCAAGAAGTAGGCGGCGGGCGTACCGACCGGCTCGTGCCCGGCCGGGGCGAGCGAGATCGCCAGCCCCGGCCGGGGACACCAATCAGCACCGCGAGCACGTGAGTCCGCGACTGAGGAGGCCCTGCGGCGTATGACCGAACCATCCGCGGCACTGCTCACGACGATCCACGTGGTGGATACCTTCAGCGAGTGGTCAGGCAAGGCGGTCGCCTGGCTGATCCTCCCCCTGGTCTTCGGCCTCACCTACGAAGGGATTGCCCGCTATCTGTTCAATGCCCCCACCCTGTGGGCCTTCGATCTCTCGTACATGCTGTACGGGGCGCTGTTCATGCTGGGCGCGCACTACACGCTCCTCAAGGGCGCGCACATCCGGACCGACATGCTCTGGGAGAAGTTCTCGCCGCGCACCAAAGGACGGATCGACGCCGTCGCCTACCTCTTCTTCTTCTTTCCGGCCATGATCCTCCTGCTGTACGCGAGCGTCGACGAGGCCTGGCGCTCCTGGACGATGGGAGAGCTCTCCGAGCAGACCGCGTGGCGGCCCATCTTGTGGCCCTTCAAGGCCGTGGTGCCGCTCACCGCGCTCCTCCTCTTGGTCCAGGGCGTCTCGGAGGTCCTCAAGTCCCTCTATGCGGCCCGCACGGGGCGATTCCTCACCACCACCGAGACAATCCAGGTATGACCGGCACCGAAGTCCTCGGCCTCTCGATGCTGGTCCTCATGCTCGGGGTGATCTTCATCGGCTTCCCGATCAGCTTCACGCTCCTCTTCCTCGCCCTCGTCTTCGGCTACGTCGGTCTCGGCACCGTCGTCTTCGACCTCGCGTTCTTCCAGACCATCGGCATGATGAAGGAGCAGACGCTGGCCGCCGTGCCCCTGTTCATCTTCATGGGATACGTCGTCGAGCAAGCCGGTCTCATGGAGCGCCTCTTCCGGGCGTTCCAGGTCGTCCTCGCCCCGGTGCGGGGCTCCCTCTACCTCGGGGTGATCCTCACCGCCACGATCTTCGCGATGGCCACCGGCATCGTGGGGGCGGCGGTGACGGTGCTGGGGATCATGGCGGCGCCGATCATGATCAGGAGCGGGTACAGTCCTCGCCTCTCCGCTGGCGCGATCGCGGCTGGCGGCACCCTCGGCATCCTGATCCCGCCGAGCGTCATGCTCGTCGTCATGGGCCCGGTCATCAACGTGTCGGTGGCCAGGCTCTACGCCGCGGCGTTCGGCCCCGGCTTCCTCCTGGCTGGCCTGTACATCGTGTACACGCTCACCCGGAGTTTCCTGGACCCGACGCTCGGACCGCCGGTCCCCGTGGAGGAGCGGGTCTCCTCGTTCGCCCAGATGGCGCGCGAGCTCCTCGTCGGGATGGTCCCCCTGGCCCTCCTCATCGCGGCCACCCTCGGGACCATCCTGGCCGGCGTGGTCACGCCCACCGAGGCGGCCGCCATGGGCGCGTCGGGCGCGATCGTCCTGGCCATCGTCTATCGCCGGTTCACGCTCGCGGGTCTCAGGGCCGCGATGTTCAACACCATGACTACCTCCAGCATGGTCCTGTTCCTCGCCGTCGCCTCGAACGTCTTCGGGGCGATCTTCGCGCGGCTGGGGAGCGCCGGCGTGATCACGAACGCGCTGGCGAAGCTGCCGGTGCCGCCCTTCGTCACCCTGCTCCTGGTGATGGGCCTGATCTTCCTGCTCGGCTGGCCCTTCGAGTGGCCGGCTATCATCTTCGTGTTCCTTCCGATCTTCTATCCCGTCATCGAAGCCCTGAAGTACGACATGGTGTGGTTCGGCGCGGTGACGGCGGTGAACCTCCAGACCGCCTACCTCTCCCCGCCCGTCGCCATGTCCGCCTACTACCTGAAGCAGGTGGTGCCCCAGTGGAGCCTGGGGACCATCTACCGCGGCATGGCCGACTTCATGGTCCTCCAGGTGCTCGCGTTGCTCCTGGTGCTGCTGTTCCCGGAGATCGCGTTGTGGTTTCCGCGCTGGCTCTTCGACCAACCGTAGGATCGCACGCGTAGGTCTCCGCGATCCCGGGGCCGAGCGTGGTCGACGTGCCGCACGCGCGGTGCGTGACGGCTCGCGGTACGGCTCCGCTCGCCGTCGGTCGCGGGCGGAGCCTCGGCCAGTCTCGGAGCCTGACCGGATTAGTACCCGCGCGCCCAGTCGACCTGGTTGAGCAGCGGCTGCCCGTCCAGGCAGCGACGCAGGTTCTCTCGAAAGAGGTCCAGCGGCCCGCGTGAGTGCTCCTCGGTCTGGGATGAGGTGTGGGGTGTCAGGAGGACGTTGTCAAGCGCCAACAGCTCGGCTGGTGGCTGGTGCTCGAACTCGCCCTCGTAGACATCGGCCGCGAAGCCACCCAGCGATCGCGAGCGCAGCGCATCCACCAGCGCCCGCTCGTCAATCAGTTCCCCGCGCGCAACGTTGATCAGAAACCCACGAGACCCACCACGGCACTGACCGGAGAGTGGGGAAGGCACCAGCCAGACGGGCACGGTGCGCGCCTCGTGTCGGGAGGCTCAGCGGTGGTGGAGCGCTTCCACAGCGACGAGATGGGCCCCGACCACGACCTGGCGGGCACGAACTCTGCCACGCACAGCAGCAAGTTGTCGAAACGAATCCGACCCCGACGCCCGGCTGCTGCCCTCCGGCTGGTCGACCGGTTGACGGAATTCGAGAGCAAGAGTCGGAGTGCGTGCTGGCGCAGGCTCGCCGAAGATCGGTGGAGGCGGCCGTCATGGGCGCGCCGAAAATCGGAAGGAGGACTACCATGAGCAGCGTGAAGACGCGGAGGGTGCAGGACGGGCCGCCGTTTGCCAGCGCGGACGATCGCTGGGCGGCCGTGGTGCGCCGCGACCGGCGGGCCGACGGAATCTTCTACTACTCCGTCCGGACGACCGGCGTCTACTGCCGGCCGGGCTGCGGGGCACGGCAGGCGCGACGCGAAAATGTCCGCTTCCATGCGACGCGCCAAGAGGCGGAAGCGGCCGGCTTCCGGCCGTGCCAGCGCTGCCGTCCGAACGCGCGTCCGCTCGCCGAACAGCACGCCACGGCGGTGGCGAAGGTGTGCCGCCTGATCGAGACGGCCGAGGAGACGCCGACCCTCGACGCGCTCGCCGAGGCGGCCGGCCTGAGCCGGTTCCACTTCCATCGGGTGTTCAAGACCACGACTGGCGTCACGCCGAAGGCGTACGCGGCGGCCCACCGCGCGCGGCGGGTCCGAGACGAGCTGTCGCGGAGTGAGACGGTGACGGACGCGATCTACGAGGCCGGATTCAATTCCAATGGCCGGTTCTACGCCACGGCCTCGGCGGTCCTGGGCATGACGCCCACGGACTTTCGCTCCGGAGGCACCGGGGCATCGATCCGCTTCGCCGTCGGCGAATGCTCGCTGGGCTCGATCCTCGTGGCCGCCACCGACAAGGGCGTCTGCGCGATCCTGCTCGGCGACGAGCCCGAGCCCCTCGTGCGCGATCTCCAGAACCGCTTTCCCCGGGCCGATATGATCGGCGGCGACCCGGGCTTCGAGCAGCTGGTGTCCACGGTGGTCGGCTTCGTCGAGGCGCCTACCCTCGGTCTCGATCTGCCCCTCGACGTGCGAGGCACGGCCTTCCAGCAACGCGTCTGGCAAGCGCTGCGCGAGATTCCGGCCGGCTCGACGGCAAGCTACCGGGATATCGCCGAGCGCGTCGGCGCGCCGAAAGCCGTGCGCGCGGTGGCGCGGGCATGCGCATCGAACACGATCGCCGTGGCCATCCCATGCCATCGGGTCGTGCGCACCGGCGGGGCGCTCTCCGGATACCGGTGGGGCGTGGAACGCAAGCGCGCCCTGCTCGCCCGCGAGGCGGCGTCGTGATCCGCCGCCATCCGGCCCCGTTTGCCCGTGGTCCGGGGGCGGGGCATCACGCAGCGGATCGCGGCGCTCGACTGGCGGGACATCGCCGCACGCCTCGATACGGATGGCTACGCCGTCATGGGCTCGGTGCTCTGTCCGGACGAGTGCACCACGCTGGCCGCGACGTATGCTGTCGACGAGCGGTTTCGCAGCCGGATCGTCATGGCGCAGCATGGCTTCGGGCGGGGCGAGTACAAATATTTCGCCTACCCGCTTCCCCACGTCATCGCGGAGCTCCGGACCGCGCTCTATCCACATCTCGCCTCCATCGCGAACCGCTGGAATGAGTCCCTGGGTACCACCGTCCGCTATCCGGCCGATCATGCGGCCTTCCTCCAGCGGTGTCATCGGGCCGGCCAGACCCGGCCGACGCCGCTTCTGCTTCAATACGGAGCGGGCGACTATAACTGCCTGCATCAGGACCTCTACGGAGAGCACGTCTTCCCGTTGCAAGTCACCGTGCTGCTCTCGGTGCCGGGACGGGACTTCACGGGCGGCGAATTCGTGCTCATGGAGCAGCGGCCTCGCCGGCAATCGCGGGCCGACGTCGTGCCGCTCGGCCAGGGGGACGGCGTGATCTTTCCGGTGCATCACCGGCCCGTACCGGGAACGCGCGGCACCTATCGCGTCAACCTGCGCCATGGCGTGAGCCGGTGCGCTCCGGCCACCGCCATACGGCGGGCATCATATTCCACGATGCCCGCTGAGCCGGGCCCGGGTGCGGCACCCGGCGTCGCCGTGCCACGCTCACGCCAACATGCATCCCGCTCGCTCGTGATTCGACCGTCGACCGTGGATAAACAGCGACTCCTGATAAATCTCGACCGGGCGTGGACAGCCTTCAAGGAATCCTACGCAGGGTTGTCAGCCTCGCGGCTGACCGAGCCCGGGGTGACGGGCGACTGGTCGGTGAAGGACATCCTCGCGCACGTGACCACATGGGAAGGGGAGGCGCTGACGCACCTGCCGCTCATCATCGCGGGAGGCCGCTCGCCGCGATACGTGAGGGTTGGCGGCATCGACGCCTTCAACGCCAGAATGACGGAGGAAAAGCGAGGCCTGTCGCTCCCCGAAGTGCTGAGGCAACTGGACGACACTCACGGCCGTCTCATCGACTTCATCCAGCGCACGCCCCACGCGCAATTCACCGGCGACACGCGCTTCCGTCGCCGCCTGCGGCTCGATACGTACAGCCACTATTCGAAGCACGCCGCGTCAATGCGGGAATGGCGGGCGCAGCGACTCGGCGAATGAGCCGACTTCGGAACTGAACACCGAAGCCGCGATTGCGGACTGCTCCCGGCTGGCCCTCCGGCAGCACCGGACGAGCGATGCCGCGAGCCGGCCTGACGTGTCACCGGCGCTCCCGTCGGTGACGCCGCCCGCCCGGATCGGGCGTGCGTGCCTGCCGACCCCACCCATCCCGGGGGCGCGGGCCGTGCGTCCGGCCCGTCGGCTCGTCCGGTGCGACTACTTCCGGATCGCTTTCAGTTGCTCGTTCATGATGCTCAGATAGTCGTCGCTCCATTCCACGAGCCGGATCGGCTCCGCGATGGTGTGGGGCTCCACGATATGGTCCTCCGGCTTGGGCGTCAGGATCATGAGCGTGACTTGCTTGGTGCTGGTGGCAATAGCGACTTCAACCTCGTAGCCCGCGCAGATCCAGTAGGTGTCGAGCGGCCGAGCCGAATCCCGGCAAGTCTGCAATGCCTCCAGGAGGCCGACCCGGAGAATCTTGGCGGTCGGCTGGTAGTCAACCCACCAGCTCCCGAACCAGTGCTGAAGCGCATGCTGCTTTTCCGTCAGCAGGCCAGAGCGGCGAAACCGGTAGGTGGTGACGTTGTCGAGAACCTTGTACAGCTGGCCGGCAATGGTCACGTTCACGTCCGAGAACAGGTCGGCGAGCTGGGCCCCGTCGTCGTAGAGCGGATCCTTGAGCTTGGTGATGACGTCGTTGAGGTCGGGGCTTCCGACGACTGCGTCGAGCTTGGTAAGAATCCATCCCTTGCCGATGGTCGCGGGCATCGCCATGATCGTTGCTCCTTCTCGAGGTTAGGGTGACCGGGTGTTCAGCCGGCGCCGCACTCGCCACTCCGGCAGGGTTCCGAGACCGGTTCGGGAGGCGAGTGAAGCGCGTAGAGACGGAAGCGATCGGGGAAGCCCTTGAGGGCGAAGCGGCCGCGGTATCTGAACCTGAAATCCCCCTCAGCGGCCAGCTGGCGGACCGCCTCCGAGACGAGGATCTCTCCCGGCCGGGCGTGGCTGCACATGCGGAAGGTGGCATAGACGGCGGTCCCGTACAGCCGTCCCTCTTCGGGGAGTGCCTCGCCGGCGTGGAGGGCGATGCGGACCAGGAGGGGGGTGTCGGAGTGATCGCGGCTGTACTTGGCGAGGGCCTGCTGGATCGCGGCGGCGCAATCGATCGCGGCCAGGGCGGAGGGGAAGGACGCGAGGAAGCCGTCGCCGGTGTGCTGGAGCTCGACGCCGCCAAATTTTCGGAAGCAGGCGCGGCTCAGGTCGTTGTGCACGTGCAGGAGGTGCTGCGCCCCGGAATCGCCGAAACGCTGAAGAAGCTCGGTCGAGCCAGCCATGTCGGTCACGGCGATCACAAGCGATGGCCTCCCCGCCGGAGAGGGGCCCGCCGAAGGTCGAGACACCTCGCGGGGGGGCGCAGGCCGGGAAGCGATCGGGGCGGGAGTGGCTCTGGCCAGGGCCTCGATCTTCTGGAGGAGATCCGCCGCCTGGCGGGCGAAGGGGCCCATGCCCAGCTCGCCGAATATGGCGCCTGCCCGCTGGACCAGCTCGAACGCCCGAGGGACGTCATCGCCGGTGTTTCGCGCGGTCAAGAAGCGCGCCCGGCCGAGGCACGAGCGTCCCAGCTCCGGGAGCGCGCCGGCGCGCTCGGCCGCTTCCATGGCCGCCTGGAAATGGGCATCGGCCTGCTCCGGGCGACCACTGAGCATGGCGGCAATGCCAAGAACTCGAGGGATCACGAATAGCCATTCGCTAGAGAAGACGACGCTACGTTCCGAAACTTCCGAGAGCCGCCGATAAAGGTCGTCAGTCGGTGTCCGAATGCGCTGGAGGTCGGCGAGCTCCACGAAGGCGCACCAGCTGCCGAGCGAGAAGATGTCGGGCCGGCCGACCATGACTGGAGACTGGAGGGGCCCGGCCGGGCTTCGACCCCCACTTGCCCCCGCGGCGCTGGCCTGGATGAGTTGCCGGTACAGCCCGGCGATGGCCTGGAGGGCCGGCCCCGGCTCGTCGAAAACCCGACCCGGCTCGACCAGGAGGTCGAGGGCCGCCTCCGCCTCCTCCCACGCGCCGCGCAGCCAGTGGGCGCATGCCCGGACCAGCAGGGCCGCCACCCCGCCCCAGGCGTAGTGCGAGCGCCACGCCATCGTCAGCGCCTCCGAGGTGTACAGGTCTGCGGCGCGGAAATTGCCCCTGGCCACCGCCAAGGCGGCGAGGAGAGACTGAGTCAGGGAGTAGTTGCTCCAGTCGTGGCTCTGGCGCGCCAGTTTCGAGGCCTGCAGCGCCGCCGATTCGGCGTCGTCCAGGCGGCCCAGCATGAGGAAGATGAACGGCAGGCGCTGCAGGGGCCAGCCCTGGAGCCAGAGGTCTTGAGTCCGGCGGCCATACGCGAGCGCAGCCTGGAACGACTCGAGCGCTTCCGGAGCCTCCAGACACTGGAGATGGGCCTGCGCGAGGGCGAAACTCGCATACGCGCCCAGCGTGTCATCGTGCAGCTGTTCGCCCACCTCCAGGGCCAACCGGGCCATCTGCTTCGCTTGATCCGGCTCTCGCGCGGTCCAGTGGGCCGTGGAGAAGATCGCCCACATGCGCCCGCGAAGCGCTGGTTCACGATCGCCCAGCCCTTCGAGCGCATCCTGCAGCGGCCGGAGGTCGATCAGGGTGCCGAGCGACACCCCGCCGAGGATGATGCGCGCGCGCGCTTGCTCGGCAAGGGCCTGCGCCAGCCCGCGGCCATCGCCGGCTTCGCGATAGCCGATGGTGGCCTGCGCGTAGTGGTCGAGGCACGGGCCGCGGTCGAGATCTCGGTAGCGCGCATAGCCAGCGAGGTAGTGCAGCTCGGCGCGAGTCTCGGCCCCGAGACGGCCGACAGACTCGCCGGCCGCCAGCGCCGCCTCGTAGAAACGGGCGCCGTCGGCCCAGGCGAGAATCGACACCGCATAGTCGCCGGCGCGCCGAGCCCACGTGGCCACCGTGTCGGCGTCCGCGCTCGGGCCCGCCCGGACCAGATGGTGCGCCACCGCGACCCCATGCGCCTCGCCGCCGGCAGGACTCTCGCGCTGCAGCGCGTGCGCGATCCCGAGGTGAATGCGCTGGCGGCGGGCTTCCGTCGGCTCCGTGTAGAGAGCCTGGCGCATCAGCGGGTGGGAAAACTCGAATACCTGGCCTTCAGCGAGGAGCACCCGGTGGCGTATTCCCTCTTCAAGCACGTCGAGGAGCTCGTCCAGGCCTTTTCCCGTCAGCACGGTGAGCGTCGATACCGCGAAGCGCTCGCCGAGAAAGGACGCTAGGGTCAGCACGCTCCGGCAGGCCTCGCTGAGAGCATGGACCCGGGACGCGATCGCCGCCGTGAGTTCGGGGGGTACCGGAAGCTCCTCGGGCACCACGGTGGTCACCACATTGCCGCCTCGTTCCTGAAGTGCTCCCCGCGCCCACAGGAGGTGCAGCACCTCCTGGACGAAGAGCGGATTCCCCTCGGTGGTCGCGCTGACCGTGGCCACCAGCTGATGAGACGGGTGCGGTAGCCCGATGCCCTGGAGCAGCTGGTCGATCTCGAGCTCCGTGAAGCCGGACAGTTCGCGAGCCTGGCAGATCTCCTCGCGCTCGAAGCGCGCGAGCACGCGAGCAAGTCGGTGCTCCGGCTCGACCGGCCGGTACGCGGCCATGATGAGCAACGGGACGGCTTCCCGGAGGGCCGCATCGGCAACGGCGAAGACGAGGTGACTGAGTAGGTCCAGCGACGACCGGTCCGCCCAGTGCAGGTCGTCGAAAATGAGCACCGCGGGGCGAAATTGCACGAGCGCGATCGTGACCCGTGACAGAGCCAGAAAGAGACGCATGGCGTGCTGGCCTGCCTCTGGCGACGTAACCGGATCCGCCGGGAGGTGGACGACGCTGCCCTCTCGAAGAAAGCCACTCACGATGTCCATGTCCGGGCCGAGGCGGCGCCCCACGTCTTCGGGCATGTTCCCGAACAGGGTCCGCAGGGCCTCGACGAAGGGCAGGCCGGGCAAGACCATGTCCTCGTACCACCGCCCGTAACAGAAGCGGACCCCTTGCCGCTCGGCCAGCGGTCGCGCTTCCTTCAGGAGCCGCGTCTTGCCGACTCCGGCCTCGCCGCGTACGAGCACGACTCGCGGCCGGCCGCCGGCGGCTTCCCGCAGACAGCCCTCGAAGAGCTCCAGGTCCTCTCTGCGGCCGACGAACGGCGGGCTGGAACTGCCCAGCCTCACCGCGGTCGGACCTCGGGACTTCCGGCGTGACGGCAACGGCTCTCCTCCCACAGGGGCTGTCGAAAGCACAACAGGGGTCGTCACGAGGCGGGGACGGACGGCGGAGAGGGCGGCACCCGCGATCCCAGCGACCCATGAAGGCAAACCGCCTATCAGACCCTCGGCAATCCGGGGGGACCGTATGCGATTACCGTTCCCCTGTCAATCGGCGGAACCGCCCGCCGCTTCAAGCCCTCGCGGCAGTCGAGGCGGTCAGTGTCCGCGATCTCCATCCGGAAGGCGGAGAGGTAGCTGGTGAGAATTGAGTCAGCTCAGCAGCTTCTTTTTCAGTCAGTTCGGGGGCAGGTGGCTTGGCTCGGTCGTGGGGGGGAGCCGCGCGTGCTCACGCTCCAACTCGCCGTCGAGCGCGAGGTTGAGCTGGAGCCCGTTCACCCGCGGTTCCCCGAGAATGCCGAGCTGGCGCCCCTCGGTGTGCTGCCATCAAGAGCGCGTCAGGCAGGGGGCAGCCCGAGCGTCCGGTACAGCCTCGGATCGCTCGTCCAGGCTTGCCACGTCCGGGGCGGGCAGATTACCATTACCGCTCGTGGAACTCGCCGAGCTGCGCTCCAAGATCCGTGACATCAATGATTTCCCGACCGAGGGCATCCTGTTCAAGGACATCACCACGCTGTTGAAGGACCCGCCGGCCTTCCGCTACGTCGTCGATCACCTCGCCTCGCGGTACCAGGACGCCGGGGTCGACGTCGTGGTGGCCGTCGAGTCGCGCGGGTTCATCTTCGGGGGCGCGGTCGCGCACCAGCTCCACGCTGGATTCGTGCCGGTCCGCAAGCTCGGCAAGCTCCCGGGGAAGACCATCGAGGTCGAGTACGAGCTGGAGTACGGCCGCGACGCGCTGGCCATCCACGAGGACGCGATCGGGTCGGGCCAGCGGGTGCTCGCGGTGGATGACCTCCTCGCGACCGGGGGCACGATGGCGGCGACCCTCCGGCTGATCGAGCAGCTCGGCGGCCAGGTGGTCGGCGTGGCGTTCCTAATCGAGCTCGCGTTCCTCCACGGCCGGGAAAAGCTGAAGCAGTACCCGCTCCACGCCCTGATCACGTATGACTAGGGCATCGGAGGGACCTGTTCGCCTAAAGCGGCCCGCCCAGCCCTGAAGGCCCCGGGGAAAGCCGACCGGGCTTGGGCCAGTAGCGATCGGGCGGTGAGGCTCGCGCAGCCGAGGTGAGGGGAGGTCCCACCCACCCGGAGCTGGCGCAGCTGGAGGATCGAGGGCCCGGGTGCCCGTGGCCGACTTGGTGTAAAGTGGGCGTGTAGTCGCAACGTCGAGAGGAAGGGGTGACCAGGTTGGTAACGAGACTCGTGACCGCCGCGGCAGCAGCGATGATGCTCGCGCTCGTGCCGGTCGGGGCGATGGCCGAAGAGGCCAAGACTCCGATCACGCCATTGATCCTCGATCTCATCTCGCGTCCGGTCGAGTCCTACGACACTGCCTTCAACGAGCGGATACGCGGGGGCGGGCCGGCGCCGCGTCGAGCGGCGACGGAGGGGAAGGTGCTCGCGGACGGCAGCGTTCAGTACGGCGAGGGCAACGGCTCCGTCATCGTGACGCTCCGGAACCCGTGCCCCGAGGGCTCGGGCCACTACGACGACTTCCCGAAGCCGCTCCCAGGACGCCGACCCCGCAACTAGGGCACTCGGAGGGGGGCGTCGCCCCCCTCCGAACCTCTCACCAGAATAGAGTTCCGCCGGCGGAGCCGGCGCGCGAACGGTAGGCAACGTCATGGGTCGATTTCTCCGGCGGCCTCCTCGATGCTCGGAGGGGCCCTCGACCGTCCTCGAGTCGGACGGGAGAACGTGAATGGCGATCAAGACCGTCGGTGTCATCGGATGCGGCCTCATGGGCTCCGGGATCGCGCAGGTCTCGGCCCAGGCGGGCTTCCCCACCCTCGTCGTCGAGGCGAACCAGGACCTGCTGGACCGCGGCCTCGGCTCCATCAAGCGAACGCTCGACGGCCTGGTCGCCAAGGCGAAGCTCGAGCCGAAGGCCCGCGACGACATCCTCGGCCGCCTGACCGGAAGCGTGCGCCTGGAAGATCTGAAGGCGTGCGACGTGGTGGTCGAGGCGATCACCGAAAGCCAGCCCCTCAAGAACGAGACCTTCGCCCAGCTCGACGCCATCTGTCCGCCCCACGCGATCCTCGCCTCCAACACGTCGTCGTGCAACGTGACCGCGATGGCCGCGGCGACGAAGCGCCCCGGCCAGGTGGTGGGGCTCCACTTCTTCAACCCAGTGCCCCTGATGCGGCTGGTCGAAGTGGTCCAGACCATCCTGACGACGGACGCCACGGTGGCGACGGCCTTCGAATGGATCCAGGCGCTCGGCAAGACCCCGGTGAAGACGAAGGACGCGACGGCGTTCATCGTGAACCGCCTGCTGGTGCCGTACCTCCTCGACGCTATTCGCCTCTACGAGTCGGGGCTCACCTCCCTGGAGGACATCGACACCGCGATGAAGCTCGGCTGCGGGTACCCCATGGGCCCGTTCACCCTCCTCGACCTGGTCGGTCTCGACACCGCCATGTTCGTGGCCGAGGTGATGTTCGACGAGTTTCGCGAGCCGCGCTACGCGCCCCCGCCCTTGCTCAAGCGCATGGTCATGGCGGGACGGCTCGGCCGCAAGAGCGGGCGCGGCTTCTATGACTACACGGGGAAAGCCTGATGGCGCTCCGGACGGCCGCCGAGTACCTCGCCTCGCTCCGCGATGGGCGGACCGTGTACTACAAGGGCGAGCGCGTGGCCGACGTCACCACGCACCCCGAGCTGGGCAAGGGCGCCCGGCACTGCGCGATCGATTACTCGATCGCCGACGATCCGGGCCACCGGGAGCTGGCGCGGTGTGTTCAGGACGGGGTCGAGATCAACCGCTTCTACAAGCTCCCGCGGACCGCGGAGGACCTGCTCCACCGCCGCGTGATGATCGCCGAGACCACGCGCGCGGGCCGGGCCCTCATCGTCCTGATCCGCGAGATCGGGACCGACTTCTTCTTCGCCGGGCACATCGTGACGCACGCAATGGAGCAGGCACTGAAGGCGCCGTACCACGAGCGCCTCAAGGCCTACTATCGCCACGTCGCCCACCACGACCTGGCGATGGGTGTGGCGCAGACCGACGTCAAGGGCGACCGGAGCCTCAGCCCGGCCGAGCAGGAGCATCCGGACTACTACGTCCACGTCGTCGATCGACAGAAGGACGGCATCGTCGTGCGTGGCGCCAAGGCGCACACGACCAACCCCATCTTCGCCAACGAGCTGATCGTCCTTCCGCCCAGGGCGATGGGCGCCGCGGACCGGGACTACGCGCTCTCGTTCGCCGTCCCCGTGGATACCAAGGGCCTCACGTTCATCGCTAGCCCCTTTTCTGGCGGTGGCGATTCTCCGTTCGACCACCCGGTGTCGTCACGCCACAAGGTCGCGGACACGCTCACGATCTTCGATGACGTGTTCGTGCCCTGGGACCGGGTCTTTCTCTGCGGGGAGACGGAGTATGCGGGCGCGCTCGCCCTCGGATTCGTCGAGTACCATCGCTTCACGGCCATCTCCTACAAGCTTCCGCTCCTCGATCTGATGATCGGGTGCGGGATGCTTGTCGCCGAGGCCAACGGCATCGCGTCGGCTGGGCACGTGCGCGAGAAGCTCTCCCGGCTCATTGCCTACCGCGAGACGGTGCGAGCGCTCACGGTGGCGGCCGCGCACGAGTGCACGCTGAAGGCGGGGCTCGCGGTTCCCAACACGACCGTGACGAACATCGCCAAGCAGTACTTCGCCGAGAACTACCACGCGATGGTCCAGAAGCTGCAGGACATCGCGGGGGGACTCCTGGTGACCGGGCCCTCCGAGGAGGATCTGAAGAACCCCGAGACGAAGGCCTACGTCGAGCACTACCTCGGGGGCAAGCGCGGCTTCGGCTCCGTCAACCGGCTCAAGCTGATGAACCTCATCCGCGACTACTTCGCGTCGGGGTTCGGCGGTTACCACGAGCTCCTGGCGATCCACGCCGAGGGATCGCTCGAGGCCCAGAAGATCACGATCCTCCGCGGGTTCGACGCCAGCGAGGCGGTCGCCTTCGCGGCGGAGTGCGCCAACCTGGATCGGTGAGCCGACCCGCGGGCGGGGCAGCGTGCCCGCCCTGGTTCAGCCGCCGGGATGGCTCGATCCGCCGTGCCCGCACGCGCCGTGTGCGATCGGCCGCGGCACGTCCAGCGCGGGGTTCCGGTCGAAGAAACCCACCGGCTTGAGCGCGAAGCCGATGGAGGCGACGGGCATCACGGGCCAGTCTTCCGGCCGTACGACGTGATGCGCGCCGAACGTGTACCACACCACCACGTCGGTGTTCGCCAGCGGAGCGTCGTCCTGGACGTAGCTCGGCAGTCCCGCGCCCCCCGGGTGCTGATTGGGATAGTCGCCGGCGGCATAGCGCTCGCCCGGGTCGTAGCGCGTCACCCACAGGTGCTTGGTCATGAAGCCCGCGCGCCGGGTCACCTGCGCGCCCGGTCCGGCGAAGGGCAGGACGTTCTCGCCCGGCACGAGCTTGTAGCCGACTGGCTCGCCGAAGCGGTTGCTGACCGCCGGGTTGACGACCGTCCAGAACCGCCCGGACAGTGGATCGAGGACCCGCTGGGCCCTGGCCTCGGAAGCGAGCAGCGCCGCCTCGGTGTGAAAGGCGTTGTGGTGCGGGTTGTCGGGCCCCGGCGCGTCGGCGACCGTGTTCACCTCGTAGACGGAGTTGTGGAGCCCGTCCACCATCATGTCGAGACGCACGTTGAAGAAGTGCTGGTGGATGGGACCGTAGACCTGCGGCGCGACGAGCTCGCCCCAGCGCGGCTTCTCGCCAGGCAGGACCGCGCCGTTGGAGACGATGCCGGTCAGTTTCACCTCGAGCTGGATCGTCCCGTCCTGGGAGAAATACCAGTAAAAGCCATACTCGTAGTTGCCGACGGTGGCGATGAACGACACGACGAGGCGGCGCGAGCGGCGCACTTCCGCGTAGCCCGTCCGCCAGTCGAGGTGCTTCCAGAGGATCCCGTCGTCCTCCTCGTGCACACAGATGGCGTTGCTCAGGACGATCGCGCCACCGCGGCTGTCGTTGACGACGGCGTCCAGATACCGGATCTCGCCCAGGCAATCGCAGCCGTGCTCGAGCGAGTTCGCGAGGTAGCCGATCCCGTATTCTCCGATGTCGAAGGCGTTTCGGTGGAAGAAGGTGGGGCGCGGGTCACCGTACGGGACCACCATGTCGACGACCGAGGCGCGGTACAGGATCGGCCGCGCCCGTCCCTGGTCACGGTAGCTGACGGTGTGGAGCACGAGCCCTTCGCGCGGCGTGAATCCCAGCCGCATCGTCCACTTCTGCCAGCGTAGCTCGTACCCGTCGATCTCGAAGCTCGGCCCCTCCGGCTGGCGGATCTCGAGGGGCTTGAGGTCGGTCCGGGTGCCGGCCACCTCGGACGAGTAGTTCGCGTCTTCGGGCGGGAGGGGCACGACCCCATAGTCCTCGACCCGGAGCACCTGCATCGCGTTCAAGTCCACGACCGCGACCACGTTGGCGACCGGGCGCGCATAGCCGTTGTCGCGGGGACCGCGCCGGATCCAGGTGAGCGTCCGCGAGAGACGCCGCCCGTCCTCGTCCGGGGCGCCAAAGTGGCCGGCCGACCACGGATCGATCATGGCCAGGCTGAAGTCGGTCACGCCGCGCTTGCGCATCGCGTCCTGCCAGCGCGGATCGGCGCGCACCGCGGCCTCGCATTCGAAGAACTCGTCGAGGACGATGGCCGGCTGGACGCCGGGCACGTGGGTCCACGAGAGCACCTGCTTGTGGGACAGTGCCACCACCGCCTCGTAGGTCTGGCCGGCCGCGCTGTCCATGAGCACGACGAACGCCGCCCGCTCCACGGCGTCACCCGCCCGGTGTCCGAGCACGACGTCCTTGGGCGGCTCGTGCAGCGCGATGGAGACGACGCGCGTGCGCGAGCCCAGGGCCTGCTGGGTGCGCACGATCTCCCACGCCCGGGCGATCTCGTCGGCAGTCAGCGGGTCCAGGGGGTGCGGGGCGGGCGCGAGGTCGGCTGGGACAGAAGTCATGATCGTCACTCTCCTTGGCGGAGCTCTGCGAGCGGCTTGCGGTGGAGTCACTATACAACCAGGCGCCCCGGCGGTCGACGGTGCGGATCTCCGACAGCCACCGCAGGGCGAACCGAGCTGTAGCCCTGCGGCCGACGTGGTGTTCGTGCTGAGCCGGGGCCGCGCACTCCCGGCGACCGTGCTCCGGGCCGGTTGAGTCGGGGGCGAATTCCGCTACTATAGCGGGTGGATGGGCCTCCACCGGCTGCTGCCTCTGATCGCCTGTCTCCTGAATCTCTCGCTGGGCGGGACGGTGCTACTCCGTCATCCCGCGAGCCGCCTCAATCGGCTCTTCGCCGCGTTCGTGTCGGCGCTCGCCGTGTGGAACTTCGGCGTCTTCATGCTCCGGCGAGCGCCGGACGAGTCCACGGCGCTGTTCTGGGAGGTCGTCATCCACGTGGGCGTCATCCTGATGCCCGCGCTCTACTACCACTTCGTCCTCGCGTTCCTCGATAGTGTCAGTCAGCATCGCCGGTCGCTTGCGCTCGCCTACGGCCTCGCCGCCGTGTTCTTCGTGATGAACATCAGCCGGTCGGCGTGGTTCATCAACGGCGTCGCCTGGACGTCGTGGGGATGGGTGCCCGTCAGTGGCCCCGTCTACCAGGCCCAGCTCGTGTACTTCCTGTCCTTCTTGGTCTGGGGGCTCGGGCGCCTGCGGCACGCCTACGGACGGATGGACTCGAGCTTCCGGCGGAACCGGGCCATGCTGATCGTGCTCGGCGGCGCGGTGAGCCTGGCCGGTGGCGTGATCGACATGGTCCGGTTCGTCCTCGTCGACTTCCTCCCGGCGGCCGAGCGCATGTATCCGATGGGGATCCCGGCGAACATGGTCTTCGCGCTGATGGTGGCCACGTCGATCGTGCGCTACCGCCTGTTCGACGTCAACGTGGCGGTCAAGCGGGTCGCGATCTACGCGGTCGTCGGCGCCGTCAGCACCTTGGGGTTTCTGGCGGCGGTGCGGCTCGTCCACTGGAAGTTCGACCGGGGGGAGATCCGGACGCTGTGGGTGGTCATCCCCATGGGTGTGGTCACCACGCTCCTGCTGAGCCCGGTCGGACAGCGGCTGGAGGAGCGGATCGAGCGGCTGATGTTCAGCCGGCGGCGCGGATGTTACGACACGCTGGTCGCCCTCTCCAAGCGGATGACCGCGATCCTGGATCTCGGCAAGCTCGTCGACACGCTGCTCGACGGGCTGGTCGGCGGGATCCCGCTCACCCACTGCGTCCTGCTGATCCAGGATCGGACCACGATGTCGTTCGACACCTACCGCGAGCGGACGACGCTCGACACGAGCGGCCAGCTCGTGTCCCTGCGGGCGGCCAGCCCCATTGTCCAGTGGCTGACGCATACGGACGGCGTGCTGGTCAAGGAAGAGGTCAAGCTCAACCCACGGCTGTCCGCGCACTTCGAGAGCGTCCGCGAAGAGCTCGATCGCCTCCGGGCCTCGGTCATCGTGCCCCTGAAGATCGAGAACCGCCTGATCGGGATCTTGCTCCTGGGCGAGAAGCTGTCGGGGGAGATCTTCGACGCGCAGGAACTGGAGCTCCTGTCGGTCATGGCCAACCAAGCCGCCATCGCACTCGAGAACGCGCGGCTCTACGAGAGCCAGGAGATCCGGGCCGAGCGCCTGCGGACCCTGGCCCACGTGAACCACCTCATCTCCTCGTCGCTGGGCATGGACGCGGTGCTCCGCGAGATCGCGCAGGCCGCCGCGCACCTGACGGAGACCACGGTCGTCTCGTGCTGGGTCGCCGACGAGGGGGCGCGGGTCCTCGAGGTGCGGGCGTTCTCGGACGATCGGTTCGCTCGCGGCTTCCCCCGGAAGGCGGCGACCTTCGACGAGGGCGGGACGGGCTGGGTGGCGGCGCACCGGCGGCCGCTCTACGTGGAGGACGTGCGCGCGGATGATCAGATTCCCGACCACGAGTGGTGGCAGTTCCACGACCTCAAGAGCTTCTATGGCGTGCCGATCGCGCTCGAGGGGGCGCTGCTGGGGGTCGTCAGCCTGATGAGCCGGGCGCCCATCCGGTTCGCCCAGGACACCCTCGACCTTCTGGACAGCTTCGTGGCGCAGGCGGCGGTGGCAATCCGCAATGCTCGGCTCTACGAGGAGCGCACGCGCGCCTACGAAGAGCTGTCGCGCACCCAGGATCAGCTCGTCCAGGCGCAGAAGATGGAAGCGGTGGGACGGCTTGCCGGCGGGATCGCCCACGACTTCAACAACCTGCTCACGGTGATCCAGGGCCGGAGCGAGCTGGCGCTTGGCCGCGCGGAGGACACCGACCAGCTGCGGCGCAGCCTCGAGCTGATCCGAGAAACCGCCGAGCGGGCCACCGCGCTGACCCGCCAGCTCCTGGCCTTCAGCCGGCGCCAGGTACTGCAGCCGCAGATCCTCGACGTCTCGGCCGTGGTCGAGGACGTGCGGACCATGCTGATCCGGCTGATCGGCGAGCACATCGAGCTGGTGACCGAGCTCGATCCCCACCGCGCCTGCGTCCGGGCTGACCGGGCGCAGCTCGAGCAGGTGCTGCTCAACCTCGTGGTGAACGCCCGCGATGCGATGCCCGACGGCGGACGCCTGACGATCGAGACAGCCAGCGTCGAGCTGGACGGCACGATGGCCGACGGCCGGCGCGGGGGCTACGCCATGCTGGCCGTCCAGGACACCGGCCGCGGCATGACGGGCGAGATCAAGGCGCGCATCTTCGAGCCCTTCTTCACCACCAAGGAGCTGGGCAAAGGGACGGGACTCGGGCTCGCCACCGTGTACGGCATCGTCAAGCAGCACGAGGGATCCGTCGCGGTGGACAGCGAGCCGGGGCGAGGCACCACGTTCCGCATCTACCTGCCGCGTGCCGACGGCCACATGGCGACGATGCGCTTCCGGCCGGCCGGGGCGCAGCCGGCGCGCGGGGCGGAGACGATCCTGCTGGTCGAGGACGAGGCCGAGGTTCGGGCGCTGGCGCGCGAGATCATCCAGCAGCACGGGTACACGGTGCTCGAGGCGGCCAGCGGGATCGAGGCCCTGTCTATCTGCGGGCGCCGTCCCGGTCCGATCGATCTGCTGCTGACCGATGTCGTCATGCCCCAGATGAGCGGGCGCGAGCTGGCCGACCGCCTCGCCTCGGTGCGTCCCGACATGAAGGTGCTGTACATGTCGGGCTACACCGACGACGCCATCGTCCACCACGGAGTGCTCGATCTGGGGAAGGCCTTCCTCCAGAAGCCGTTCAAGGCGGAAAACCTCACTCGCAAGGTCCGCGACGTCCTGGACGCGCCGCGGCCGTAGATGCCGGGGCTGGAACCTGGAAAACCTGAACCTCACGCGCTTACTGCCGCGGCACTTCCCAGCCCTCGTCGGCCAGCCAGTGCCCGGCCAGGTCGGGTCGCGAGGCCCGTCGCCGCTCGGTCAATGCCCCAAGCGACGGGGGATGATCGGCTCGACGCCGATTCCGAACCAGCGGGAGGCACAGAGACGGAGCGCGCCGCTGAGCCCGTACGGCATGAGGATGATGGTGAGCACCATGATCGCCCCGTAGGCGAGCGCCTGCCAGACGTCAAGCCCGGCGAGGAGCTCGGGCAGGATGATCAAGAACCCCGCCCCCAGCACGGAGCCGAGCAGAGACCCGAGGCCCCCCAAGATGATGATGGTGATGAACTGGATGGAGAGAAAGAGACTGAATTCCTGCGGGTCAAGAAACCCCACCACGAAGGCGCTCAGGGCCCCGGCCAGACCGGTGTAGAGCGCGCTGATGGCGAAGGCGATCGTCTTGTACTGGGCGAGGTAGACGCCCATAGCCTCCGCGGCTCGCTCGTTCTCACGGATGGCCAGGAACGCCCGCCCCGTACGGCCCTGGACCAGGTTTCGCGCGAAGAGGAGCATGAGGACGGTGACGCCGAGGAGAAGGTAGTACTTCCGATAGTCGGAATCGAACCTGAATCCCAGAATGGAAGCCGGCCGCACGGACATGCCTTCCGATCCGTGGGTGATGCCGGACAGCTGCAGGAGCCCTTCCTGGACGATGAAGGTGAAGCCCAGGGTCGCCATGGCGAGGTAGAGTCCGCTCAAGCGCAGGCACGGCAATCCCAGCAGGTAGCCGACGACAGCGGCCGCCGCGGCGGCCGCCAGCACGCATAGCACCGAGGGCCATTGCCCGGACTCGGCGAGCACGGCGGCGGTGTACGCGCCGATGGCGAAGAAGGCCGCGTGGCCGAGAGACACCTGACCGGCGTAACCGGTCAAGAGATTCAAACCGAGCGCCACCAGCACGTAGATGAACAGCCGCGTCATGACGTACCGAATGTAGTTGTCCACGAAGTTCGGCAGCGCCAGCAGGACCACGCCGATCAGAACCAGCAGCATTACCTGGGCCCGTGCGAGCGTGGTCGCCCCCATCCTGATCACACCCTCCTGACGGCGGCGGCGCCGAACAGCCCGCCCGGCCTCACCACCAGGACCAGGATGAGGAGGATGTATGTGGACACCTGCTTGATCCCCGCGTTGAAGAAATAGCCGGACAGATTCTCCAGGATGCCCAGCAGCATGCCGCCCACGATGGCGCCCGGGATACTGCCGAAGCCCCCGAGAATCGCCCCGGCAAAGGCCTTCACGCCGATGAACCCGAGGTTAGGATCGAGATAGATGATAGGGGCGATCAGCACGCCGGCGACGCCTCCGACGGCGGCGCTGATGGCCCAGGTGAGCGAGAAGATTCGCCGGACGCTGACCCCCATGAGCCGGGCCGCGGTCTGGCTCTGGGCGGTGGCTCGCATGGCCAGGCCGGTCTTCGTCAACCTGAAGAAGAGATAGAGGGCCAGCATGATCACCAGGGAGAATCCGATCACCCCCACGTCCATGACCGTGAAGGTCACGACGCCGAACCGGACCGGGTCCTTGGAGAAGATGGTGGGCAGCGGCAGCACGTCGTAGCCATAGACGATGCCGGCCGAGGAGCGCATGACGATCGAGGCGCCAATGGTCGCGATGACGATGCTGAAGATGGGAGCGTCCATGATGGGGCGCACAACGACCCGCTCCAGAATCACGCCCATCAGTCCCGATAGCGCGATGGTGGCGAGGAAGACCAGCCAATAGGAAAGACCGAGTCCGATCAGGAGGGTATAGCTGATGAAGCCACTGACCATGACGAACTCGCCCTGGGCAAAGTTCACCACGTCAGTGGCTTTGTAGATCAGGACGAAGCCCAGCGCGATCAGCGCATACACGCAGCCGGTGGCGAGGCCGCTGACGACCTGACTGCTCAGAATCTCGACCATGCGGTCGGTTTTCCTCCAGCGTCACCGAAAGCCGGGCGGACACCGGGGCCCGAGGCTGGACGTGGAGGGACACCCGGCCGGGTCGCCCCGGCCGGGTGCCGGGCGCCGAGAGGCTAGCGTCGGCCGACCTCCTTCAGTTCGCTCCAGTCGGTCAGCTTCGTCCACTTGCCATCCTTCACCACCACCAGACGGCCCGCCTGGCTCATTCCCCGGCGAGTGTCCCCACCGTAGCTGTACTTGAGACCCCAGCCGGGATCCCAGTCCTTGATGGACTCGATCGCCGTGAGCACAGAGTCCCGCGTGAGGTTTCGTCCCGCGCGCTGCAAGCCTTCCACGAAGAGCGCGGCCTTCTGATAGCCGTAGAGGTTGGTGGTGTCGAGCGGCAGGCCGGGGAAATACTTCTTCATGTCGGCCCGGTAGAGATCCAGGAAGGCGCCCGGATCCGTGGGGAGCGGATACACCTCCACCCCGACCACGCCCTCGACGTGTTTGCCTCCCAGCTCGATCGTCTTGGCCACCACAATGGGCGAGGGGCCGATGAACAGCGGATTGTAGCCGATCGCGTGGCACTGCTCGGCCAGCCGCGGCGGCTCGCGATACACGGCCTGCACGATGACGGCCTCCGCCTTTGACTCCTTGAGCTTCGCGGCTTGCGAGCTGAAGTCGATGTCGGCGCGCTTGTAGTCGACTTCGGCAACATAGTCAAGCTCGTACTGATGCTTGAGGCGGGCCTTGCCCGCCTGGTGGCCGTCGAGGCCGTACTCGTCGTCCTGGTAGAAGCTGGCGATCCTCCTGATCTTCCGCTCCTTGACCAGGTAATCGATCATCAGCCCGGTCTGGTCGGCGTACGTGGCGAGATCGCCGATATGCCACTTCCCCGAGGTCGTCCACAGGCTGGAGAGCGTGGCCGGAAAGATGTTGGGCACGCGCATCTCTTCGATGTAGTCCTTGATGGCCTTGGTCGTCGGCGTCCCCAGGTGCCCCATCATGACGAACACCTTGTCCCGCTCCACGAGGCGCTTCGCATTGGTCACCGCCTTGGGGGGTTGATACACGTGGTCGTAGGCGATCAGCCTGATTTTTCGGCCTTGGACACCGCCGGCCTCGTTCACCCGGTTGAAGACGGCCTCCATGCCGGCCTTGATGTTGACCCCCCAGTTGGCGACGGCGCCGGTCAGGTCCAGGCCGGCGCCCACCACCACTTCCTTGTCCGTGACGCCGTCGTCCGCCCGGGTCGGCGCGCCGCCGCCCAGGACGAGGAGGCCGACCAGCGCTCCCAGAGTCGCGACCTTGCCGAGAAAGCGTTTCATGTGAGCCCTCCTCTGCTGTGCGTTACCGGTGCCCGAGATACGACCGCCGGATCCGGTCGTCCCCCAAGAGCTGGTGGCTGTCGCCCGAGACCGAGATCGTTCCCGTCTCCAGCACATAGCCGTAGTCGGCGATGGACAGCGCCTTGTTGGCGTTCTGCTCGACCAGGACGACGGTGGTCCCGCTCGCGTGGATCTCGCGGATGATGCCGAAGATCTCCTCCACCAGCAGGGGAGCCAACCCCAGTGACGGCTCGTCGAGGAGCATCAGCTTGGGCTCGGCCATCATGGCGCGGCCGATGGCCAGCATCTGCTGCTCCCCGCCGCTCAGTGTCCCTGCCGGCTGGGCGCGTCGCTCGGCCAGGATGGGGAAATGGGCGTGCACCCGTTCCAGGCCTTGCTGGATCGCCCGCCGGTTCCGGCGGGTGTAGGCGCCCATCTTCAGATTCTCGAGGACGGTGAGCTCGGGAAAGAGATCACGGCCCTCCGGAACGTGTGAGATGCCGAGGCGCACGATGTGCTCCGAGGGCAGCCCTTCGATCCGGCGCCCGTCGAAGGTCACCGTTCCCCGGGAGGGCGGCACCAGGCCAGAGATGGATTTCAGGGTGGTCGATTTCCCGGCGCCGTTTGCGCCGAGAAGCGTGACGATCGAGCACTCCGGCACCTCGAAGGAGATGCCTTTGAGCGCAGGGATGCTGCCATAGTGAGTCTCGATCCCATCGAGCGTCAACAACGGCTGGCTGGCCGCGCCGCTCGCGCACCGATCAGCGCCCCTCGACACCGACCGTCTCCCCCAGGTAGGCCTTGACGACCTCGGGGTCGCCCTGCACGTCGCGCGGTGCTCCCTCGGCGATCTTGCGGCCGAAATTCAGCACGGTGAGGGTGTCGCAGACGTTCATCACCAGCGCCATGTCGTGCTCGACGAGCAGGAGGGTCAGGTCGAAGCGGTCGCGCACCTGCCGCAAGAGTTCGGCGAGGGCCTGAGTCTCCGAGGTATTCAGCCCCGATGCGGGCTCGTCGAGGAGGAGAAGCCGGGGATCGAGGGCCAGGGCGCGCGCCAGCTCGAGGCGCTTTTGCGAACCGAGCGGCAGATGGCCGGCGGCCTGGCGCTGGATCGCCGTGAGGCCCAAGAAGTCCATGAGGCCCGCGGCCTTCTCGCGGACCGCGCGATCTTGCCGCCGGACGAAGGGAAGGCTGAGGCCCTCCGCCAGGATCCCCGTCCGCATGTGACTGTGCTTGGCCACCAGGATGTTGTCGAGGACGCTCAGGCTGCGGAAGAGCTGCACGTTCTGGAAGGTGCGCGCGATCCCCAGATGAGCGATCTGGTCGGGGCGAAGGTTGGTGATCTCCCGCTCGCCGAAGCGGATCGTTCCGCTAGTCGGACGGTAGAAGCCGGTGACGCAGTTGAACGTCGTGGTCTTGCCGGCGCCATTGGGACCGATCAAGCCGTGGATGTGGCCGGCTTCGACGCCGAACGTCACGCCGTCAACCGCGCGCAAGCCCCCGAAATTCACGCAGAGCTGGTGGATGGCGAGGCAGGGCACGATCAGCCGGACGGGAGTGACGCCGCCATACGGCCCTTCTCCTCTCGGCCCGGCGCCCCCGCCCCAGGGCTCGCTCGGCGGTTGAGGTCTCAAGAACGCGTCGACCCCGGAGCCAGAGGGGCCGATGCTACAGCGGCCTTGGCGAGCCGGTCAAGGACAAAGCTGGACGGTCAATCTCCGTCGCGACGTCACCTCGTGCGACTTGACCAGCCCGGCGCCGGAGCCGTGATGCGGCGGAGATGCCATAGTTCTCGGATTGGGCGATCTTCATGGTGTAACGGGTCTTTCGTTCGCCGGGCACGGGCTGTCGAACGAAGTTGATGTACCAGAGGGCCGTGAGGCGGAAGAGATCCGCGGGCAGTGTCGCGGCGCGCTCGAGCGCCCACCGTTCAGCGGCTTCGACGGAGAAGGCAGACGGGATCAGCGCGTCTTTCGGTTCGCGAAATGCCTCTCCCAGGATTGCCTCCGTCGACGACCCGGTCCCGTGTTGCCGAACTGCAAAAGCGCGGAAATCCGAACCGGCTACGTCACCCTCGCCGCGATCGTGGCGCAGAAGTCCTCGAGATCCACCAGCTCCGCCGAGGATGCGATCGCGTGGATCCGCTCCCAGTCGAGTATCCCGTACTGGTGCGCGACAAGATTGCGCAGCCCAGCAGCGGCGGCGAGACGCCGGGAGAGATCGGGGGAGATGATGTCGTGCTCCGCGAGGGCAGCGAACAGGTCGGCGTACTGCCGCGGCACTTCCCAGCCCTCGTCGGCCAGCCAGTGCCCGGCCAGGTCGAGGCACGCCTGGATGGCGACGAAGAGGTTCAGGACAACCACCTCGCGGGCGGTCCGGTCGGCCGCGAACGCTTGCCGGGTGGCGGGGAGCACTGCGCGGACGCGTGCGAGGGCATCGCGGACCACCGCAATCTTCGCGGCGACAAGCGGCCTATCGACCACGGAGCCTGGCCGCGCGCAGCACCCCCTCGGCGCAGCGCGCCTCCAGCGGCTGGAAATCGAGGTAGTCGAGGATGGCCCGAGCCTTGCGGGCGGTGAGCGCGGCGTGGCTCCGCTCCAGGAGAAGCTGGCCGTCCCGGAAGACTCGATAGGCGAGCGGCGCCGGCGCTTCGTCGAGGAGGACCAGGTCGACGGGGAGGCCGGACGCGGACTCCAGCGCCGCCACTATGCGGCCGAGCGCTCGCGGGTCGCGCGGGGCGCCGGGCTGGAGCTCGAGGGCGATGTCGACGTCGCTGTCGGGACGACGGGCGTCGCGTGCCGCCGTCCCGAACACGAGGGCGTACATCACATCCGCTTCGTCCTCGAGGGCACGGCGAAGCCGATCGAGCATGCGAGTACGGTATCACGAGGGCGGGAACGGCTCCGGGGACGGGATCGCAAGGCTGGCCATCACCGCGGCGTCAGTCGTTGATCGAGGGCATCGCTGTGCCATCGGCTGATCCCGTCGCCCGACGGGGGGGGCTTCCGAGCGGTGTACGCCGTTCTGCCGCCGGGTAACGGGAAGCAACGTAGTGCTGTCCTCACCCCCCGATCTGTCAGGACTACAACACCATGCGGCTCCATAGCGCCTTGGGCTACCTGAGCCCGAGGAGTTCGAGCAGCTCAGGTCGAACGGTGAGGCGGAAGGAGGAGCCGTGCTTGACGCCTCGTCCCCGCAGGGCTAGCCTCGGCGCACCGGAGGCGTGTGATGCAGTGTCCCCGCTGCCACGCTCAGAACCGTGAAGGACGCCGGTTTTGTGCCGAGTGCGCCACGCTGTTGGCGGTGCCATGCCAGTCCTGCGGCTTCTCCAACGAGCCGGGCGAGAAGTTCTGCGGTGGGTGCGCGGCGTCGCTGACAGTCGCGGGCCGCCCGCCCGAGCCCACGCTCACCTCCCCGCAGTCCTACACGCCCAAGCACCTCGCCGAAAAGATCCTCACCTCCAAGAGCGCCCTCGAAGGCGAGCGGAAGCAGGTGACCGTGCTCTTCGCCGACCTCAAGGGCTCGATGGAATTGCTGGCTGACCGCGATCCCGAGGAGGCCCGCAAGCTGCTCGATCCCGTCCTCGAACGCATGATGGAGTCCGTGCATCACTACGAGGGCACCGTCAACCATGTGATGGGGGACGGGATCATGGCGCTGTTCGGCGCCCCGATCGCCCACGAGGATCACGCCGTCCGGGCCTGCTACGCCGCGCTTCGGATGCAGGAGTCGCTGAAGCGCTATGCGGACGACACGCGCCGGTCTCAGGGGGTGGAGGTACAGATCCGGGTCGGCCTCAACTCGGGGGAGGTCGTGGTCCGCGCGGTCGGCAGCGATCTCCGCATGGACTACACGGCCGTGGGCCAGACGACACATCTGGCGGCCCGGATGGAACAGCTGGCGCCGCCGGGGACCGTCCGGCTGACCGGCGAGACCGTGCGGCTCGCCGAGGGGTACGTCGAGGTGCGGTCGCTCGGGCCGATCCCCGTGAAGGGTCTCCCGGACGCGATCGAGATCTTCGAGCTGACGGGGGCGGGGACGGCGCGGACGCGGCTGCAGGCGGCGGCCCTCCGGGGGCTCACGCGGTTCGTGGGCCGCGACGCCGAGGTCGAGCACCTGCGCCGGGTCCTGGGCCAGGCCGGCGCGGGCCGCGGCCAGGTGGTCGCGATCGTCGGCGAGGGGCTGGGGTCGGCAAGTCCCGGCTGGTCTACGAGTTCACCCACTCGCATCGGGTCCAGGACTGGCTGATCCTGGAGGCCTCGTCCGTCTCCTACGGCAAGGCCACCAGCTCGTCACGGTGGCCGAACATGGGGCGCCTTCGAGGGCGGGTCAAGGCGCTCAAGAGAAGAGTGGCAAGAGCATCTGCGGCGCCGCATCGCGGGCTCAGGCAGGCACGACCGCGACACCCTCTACCTGCCGGAAGTCGCGGTCGAATGTGGCGACGAAGCGCGCGGCGCGGTTCCGCGCCACCGTGACGATGGCGGCATCCGCGAAACTCAGGCGGCCCTGGCGCTGGACGCGGAAGGTCTCCATGACGTCGGGGAACATGTCCGAGGACGGTACGAACTCGACGTCGCGGGCCTGGAGCAGGATCGTTGCAACCCGCACGGCGACCTCGAGCCCACGGCGGGCGAGAAGAACGGTGACCACCTCGAGAAAGACGTATTCGGGGAGAAGGGCAGGGCCCCATTCGCCAGCGACCAGCTTCTCCATGGTGGCAGCCGCCGCGCCGTGATGGATATCCCGCTGGTTGTGGTAGGCCACGAGAAAGCTGGCGTCGAGGACGATCATGACCCGGCGGCCTCAGACCCTATAGACGATGGCGTCGACCTGCTCGCTGAGCCGCTCATTGCCTCTCGGGTACGCTTCCGGCGTGAGGTCGCGCAGACTGCCTCGTTTCGTGAGCGTGGTGGGCCTGGCGAGGTAGCAGCGAATCGCCTCGGTCACCAGTTCGCCGATCGTCTTCCCGCTGAGAGCCGCCCGCGCCTTCAGTTCTCGGTATGCGCTTTCATCCAGGTTACGAATGGTGGTGTCCATGTGTTCACTGTAACACAACGATGCGTCCGCGTGGGCTTGCGCCGAGCTTCGAGGCGGCCAGCACCTTTGATGACCTCGCGGCGAGGAGAGTCATCAAGGAAATTCCGGGGTGCTCGACACGGGACCGCGAGGGGCGGCACGTCGGCCGCCCATCGGCGCCCGCTGATCGAGAGGGCGCTCCGGCACTAAACGCACCTCTCCACTGGAGTCGCGCCTCTGAGTGCGGTCGACTTCTCAACCGGGTGTGGCTCCTGCCCGCTGCAACCAGCGCTGCATGTCCATCTTGCGGAACAGAGCAGCGGCCGTCTCCAGATGGGCCCGGCTCGCCAGAGAGTCGTTGGCCTGAGAGTGTCCTGTCTGCTGATACAGCGTGCCGAGGCCGAGGTGGCAGCGCGCTTCGAGCGGACGCTCCCGAGCTGCCGGGCGAGCGTCAGGGCTTGCTGGTAGGCGTCTCCGGCCGCCGTGACCTCGGCCGGGGTGTGCTGGGTGGCGATCTCGCCAATGAGGCGAAGCGCCCAGGCCTGGTGACCGCGCTCATCGCGTTCGCAGGCGAGGTGGAACGCTCGCTCCGCGAACTGCGTCGCCTCCTCGAGGCGACCGGCCGCGAGATAAGCCTCGCCCAGCAGCGAAAGCTCGAAGGAATGGAAGAACATCGTCAGCCTCTTCCCCGACCTGGAGTACACGTTCAAGCACGCGCTCACCCATGAGGTCGCGTACGGCACGCTCCTCCAGGAGCGCCGACGGGCTCTCCACGCCACGATCGTCGAAGCGATCGAGCACCTGTACGCCGACCGGCTGGTCGAGCACGTCGAGCGGCTGGGGTACCACGCCGTTCGCGGGGAGATCTGGGCGAAGGCTTTTCAGCATCTCCGGCGGGCGGGCGCCAAGGCGTACGCTCGGTCGGCTAACCGGGACGCTGCAGCGTGGTTCGAGCAGGCGCTGACTGTGCTGCCGCACCTCCCGGAAAGCCGCGACACAATGGAGCAGGCGATCGATCTGCGCTTTGACATGCGTAATGCGTTGCTCCCGCTCGGAGAGTTCGCAAGGATCTTTGACGCTCTTCGGGAGGCGGAGCGCCTCGCTGATGCCGTGGGCGACCACCGCCGACTCGGATGGGTCTGTGGGTATATGTCCAGCGTCTTTGCGATCCAGGGCGACTACGACCGGGCGTTCGAGTCCGGACAGCGTGCCCTGGCGATCGTCGAAACGGCAGAGGATCTCGGGCTGCAGGTTTTGGCGAACTTCTATCTTGGCCTGGCCCAATTCTACCGCGGCGACTATAGACGGGCAATCGAGTTTCTCCGGAAGACCATGGCGTATGTCGACGGCGATCGCGTACGCGAGCGTTTCGGTCTGCAGGGGCTTCCCGCGGTCTTTTGCCGGGCGTTTCTTGCCTTCTCGCTGGCCGAACTGGGACAGTTTGCAGACGGGATTGCGTGCGGAGAGGACGCCGTCAGGATTGCCGAGGCGGTCAACCATCCGTTCAGCCAGATCCTCGCCGAGTACCATCTCGGCAATGTCTGCCTCCGAAAAGGCGACATCGACCAGGCCATTCGTTGCCTCGAGCACAGCCTGGGATTGTGCCAGGCAATCGGGATTCCGCTCTTGTTGCCAATAGTCGCCTCCTACCTCGGATCTGCGTACGTCGTCTCGGGACGCAGTTCCCCCGGGATACGACTACTGGAAGAGACGGTGGAGACGGCGAGCTCCATGAGAGTGATGTTCTATCAGGCGTTTCAGATCGGCGCCCTCGGCGAGGCATATCTGCTCGCTGGCCGAGAGGGTGACGCGGTTGGACTCGTCAGACGCGCCCTCGATCTCTCTCGCGAGCATAAGGAACGAGCAAACGAGGCGTGGACCCTCCGTCTCCTCGGCGACGTTCACTCGCATTCCGGACAAGCAGAGGAGGCCAGTCAGTACTACCATCAAGCCCGGGCAATGGCCGTAGAGCTTGGCATGCGCCCGCTCATTGCCCACTGCCATCTGGGCCTCGGCAAACTATATCGGCGAGGAGGGCAGCGCGACGAGGCCCGGGAGCACCTGACCGCGGCGCTGAGCATGTACCGCGAGATGGACATGCGGTTCTGGCTGGAGAAGGCGGAGGCAGAGGTCGGGACGACGGCGTGAAAATCAGCAGCGATCGTCCGCTGATGGAGTCCGAGAACTGGGAGCGTGTCGGAGTAATGCGCTCCGGGAACAGGCTCGTGGTTGTTCGAGCGCCGGCTCCGACGGCGCAATCCGATCGGTGGGGGAGGAATCGGAGGGTGCCGCCGAGGCCCTCTCCGACGCCCTAGCGGAGCGGGCGGAAGAACTCGCGGATGTCGGCGGCGAGCGCCGCGGGCTCCTCGAACGCGGCGAAGTGACCGCCCGCCGGCATGGGGGTCCAGCGTTGGATGTTGAAGGCGCGCTCGGCCCAAGCGCGCGGCTGATGGATGATCTCGCGCGGGAAGGACGCGTATGCCGTCGGGACGCTGACTCGCTGGCCCTCGGGGAGCGGCCAGGGGCCGTGGCGGCGCGCGTAGTAGGGCCAGAACGACGAGTTGATGGCGCCCGTCACCCAGTAGAGCATTACATTGGTCAGGAGCTCGTCCTTCGTGAACCGGCGCTCGACGTCTCCGCCACAGTCGCTCCAGGTCCGAAACTTCTCGGTGATCCACGCCGCCAGCCCGACTGGTGAGTCCGTCAGGCCGTAGGCCAGGGTCTGGGGCTTCGTGCCCTGGATCCACTGGTAGCCGGTCTCCTCGCGCTCCCAGTGCCGCACCTCGGCCATGTACGCGGACTCCTCCGCCGTCGGCTGGGCCGGCGGCGGGAGGTCGCGCCGCAGCGTGAGCAGGTTCACATGGATGCCGATCAGCCGGTCCGGGTACGTGGCGCCCAGGCGCGCCGTGACGAAGGCGCCCCAGTCACCGCCCTGGGCCGCGAACCGCCGGTACCCCAGAACGTCCGTCATGAGCGCCGCGAACGCGTCGGCGATCTCGACCACGCCGAACCGCGGCTGGTTCGGCTGGAACGAGAACCCGTAGCCCGGAAGCGACGGCGCCACCACCGTGAATGCATCGCGCGGGTCGGCCCCGAACCGCGCCGGATCGGTCAGCATCGGGATGATCTTGTGGAACTCCCAGACGGAGCCCGGCCAGCCGTGCGAGAGCAGGAGCGGGAATGGGCTGGGCCCTGCTCCAGGCTGATGGATGAAGTGCAGGTCGATCCCGCCGAGCGGCACGGTGAACTGCCTGAGCTCGTTGAGCCGCCGCTCGTGGGCCCGCCAGTCGTAGCGGTCCCGCCAGTAGGCGACCAGCTCCTGCATGTACGCAAGGCTCGTCCCGTACTGCCAGGCGGCGCCGGGTGGCTCGTCCGGCCAGCGCACTCGCTGGAGGCGGGCACGAAGGTCGGCGAGCACGTCGTCGGACACGCTGATCGCAAATGGTGTAGGAGTCATGGGCGGGTATCGTAGCAGACGGACGGCCGTGTCCGATCGAGGGTACGGCAGGGACGGCGGCAACGCCTCGCCCAGAATTTCCGGATATCACCCGGCAACGGGTAGTGTGGGGTCCAGATGCAGAGCGAGTGGACGGGCGGCGTGGTCGCGTGACGAGGGAATCGCCGTCCGAGGGGGCGGGACGGGAGCCGGGGCCCCTGGGGGTTGTGCGCCGGTCGTGGGACCTGGCGCGGGAGTACGCGTCCGACACGTACCTCGGCGACCTGCGGGCCCTCGCGAAGATCCCGGTCGCCCTGCGGGAGACATCGCCGGGCGCGCGCGCGGTCACGCTGAGCCTTCTCGGGTTTCTCGCCGTCCTGACCGTTGCCACGCCCCTCCTGTCCGTGTACGGCGACCGGTTCTCCCACGTCGCCTTCCGGGACGTCCTCGGCGATCCTCGTCAGCTCCCGGTGATCGGTCTGTTCCTCGCGCTGCTCGGCGTGGCGGCGGGCGCGGCCGCCGTCGTGGCGGGCGCGAGTCACACCCGGCTCGCGATCTTTCTGGTCACCGTACCGATCAGTCTGTACACGGTCAGCAGCATTGCGCTGATCGCGGGCCAGTCCTACCGGGCGGCCGCGGCCTCGTGGCTCGTGCCGGCGGTGGCCGCCCTGACGCCCGTGGCCGGGCGCGGGTGGCGGCGGTTCGCCACGCTGGCCGGGCTGTCGGCGCTGGCGACGTGGCACATCTACACGTTCACCCCGCTCCTCGGCCGCTTCCCGGACGCCTCGCCGGGGCTGCTCCTCGCCGTCATCGCGCCGGTCAGCCTGCTGATCGGGGCGGGGCTCGCGCGGCTTCCCTGGCGCCTGTCCGTGTCGCGCGCGTTCGGGCTGGCCCTGATCGTCAACCTGATCGCGCTGAGCGGACTCTGGCGCACGGACTACACCGTGGTCGCGCGGGAGGCGGACCGGATCATCACGGGCGTGTTCGCGCTGCTCGCGGTGTTCTACTTCGTGCTGGGCGCGCGCGTGGCGGAGTCGAGCCTCAGCGGCGCCAACCTCGGCCTCAAGGCGGTGGACCGGGTGGTCGGGTTCCGGCGGCTCTGGCTCGTGCTCGCCGCGGCCTGGATCGTCGAGGCGCTCCTGATCCGCGCGCAGCTCCAGGGAGTGTCCGCCGGGCCCGGGCCGCTCGCGTGGCTGCACACCGCGGCGCTCGTGGTCGGATCGATCATCGGGCTCGGTCTGCTGGCGCGCGGGCAGGTCACCGAGCCGTGGGTCCGCGGCATCCTCGGCGTCTGGCTCTTCGCCTACCTGCTTCCCATGGCCTATCACGCGGCGCACGCGTCGCTCGGCCAGTCCCGGGAGGTCGGCGCCAAGGCGCTGATGCTGTTCATCTTCGGCCTGGTGATGGAGGTCGTGAAGACGCTGCCCACACTCGTCAGGCGCGAGAGCCGATGGGGCGCAGCTCAAGGGATGCTGCTCGTCTATCTGAGCGCCCTGACCCTGATCGCGACGATCACCCACTTCCAGTTCGTCTCCCGGAACACGGGATGGATGGCCGAGACCTTCGAGTGGGAATTCCTCGGTACCTTCACGCTCCTCCCCCCGATGCTCCTGCTGCTCTTCGTCCGTGAGCAGCGCTGGCTCGCGGCGCCGTCGCCGGGTCTCGTCGGCACCGCGTTTCTCGGCGGCGCCCTGGTCTCGCTTCCGATCACCCTGCTCCGGATGGGATCGCTGGTCGAGGGGCAGTGGACCCTGGCCGCGAGTCTCGGCACGGTGGCCGTGGCCGAAGCGGGCCTGCTCGCGGTCATCGGCGCGCTCGTGCTCGCCTCGCGGAGCGTCGGGCGCTGGCTCGACGCCGTCGCGGTCGGCGTCGCCACGGCGCTGGGCTTCGCCGTGGTGTACCTGGCGTCGGTGGCGCTCTTCTTCTTCCAGCAGCTCGGCCTCGTCTGGCTCAAGCTGACGTACGCCAGCGCCGCCGCCGAGCGCCTGGTGGAAGCGATCATTGTCAACAACGCCTTGTTGCTCCACCGGCCCTGGGCCGACTACTGCCACGCGTACTTCGTGAGCGTGCCGGCCGGGGCCGTGATGGCGGGCGCGCTCTTCTGGGGTCGGCGACATGGCCGGCCTCGCCTGGGCCTGCTCGGCGCCCTGGGCGCGGGCGCCGTCTCGGTCGCGCTCGCCGCGCCCATCTACACGCGCGCGGTCTTCCTCGAGTCGCTGCAGCTCGGCATCCTCGACGAGGTGGCCGGAGATCGCGTCGCGGTCGCATGCGTGCTCGTCCCCCTCGCGCTGCTACTCGTCTACCTGTATCTGACCGTGTGGCGGCTCGACGTGCGAGGCGACGCCGCCGAGAAGTCGGACGAGGCCTCGACGGCTCCGCCCGATGCCCAACGATCGAGTGGCCCCGATGCCGAGGCCGGCGCGCGACAGCCCGCCGGCGCGCCAGACGCGTTCCTGCCACGGGTCCCCGGGTCCGGCGACGCGCTGGCCGGGCCCGCAACTGCATCCGCCGACGCGACGCTCGGGCGCATGCTGGCCCCCGCGACCACTCGCGCCGGGCTGATCACGCTCTTCGGCATCGCCGCGTGTGTGGCCGTCGGAGCGACCTGGCTGACGCTGAGTCCCGGCGTCGGGCGGGCCCCGGCCGCCCTGGATCCGTATCGCGACCCTGCACGGGAGTTCGCGATCCGTTACCCCCGGGGCTGGCGCGTGAGCCGGCTCGCGCCGTCCATCACGGTCTTCTATCGGGGAACCAAGACGCCGAGCCTCGACGGCGGCATCCACCTCCTGGTGCGCGCGGAAGCGGAGCTGCCGTGCGGGACGAACCCTGCCCTGCTGCTGGATGCGCTCCATGAGACCGAGCGGGCGAAGTTCCCGGACTTCGAGCTGGAGGCCAGCCTGGCCGGCTCGCCCACGCTGCACGGCGAGCGCGCGACGCAGCGGATCCGCGTGGAGGCCAGCAAGACGTTGTCGACCGGCATCCGGATCGTCGGCCACGGGTGGATCGCGTTCACGACCGGGTCCGGCTGCCCGTCCTGGGCCTTCATCGGCTACCAGGCCCCGGACTTCCTCATGGCGACCCTCGAGCCAACGTTCCGGCGAATGGCGGAGAGCTACGAGCGGCCGGCAGAATGACTGAAAAGCAGGGGTCGCGGCGCCTCCCGTCGGGCTCGTGCGTGGCCCCGAGGGGCGCCCCCCTTGGGCGCGGCGGTCTGGCCGGCTGGCCCGGCAACGCCACGCCGGGCTCGAGGCGCTGGCCCGCCTGCCCGCTAATAGACGTCCGGGACGCCGCGGCATCCGAGGCCGTCGGCCGGGTCCGATTGACACGCCTCGCAGAAAGCCCTAGGCTGTCCGCGGGTTAAGTCTGACGCCGGAAGGTGCTCGCATGGTCCTGACATTCCGCAAGCTTCACCCGCATTTCGCGGCCGAGGTGAGCCCGGTGGATCTTCGCCAGGTTCACGATCTGGAAACGCTGGCCCAGATCCGGGCGGGGATGGACGAACACGCCGTCCTCGTGTTCCGCGATCAGCCGTTCGCCGACGACGAACAGCTCGCGTTCGCGCAGCGATTCGACGGCCAGCTGCATTCCAAGACGGGGATCAGCGCCATCCAGAAGAGCCGCCTGGGGAACGATGCGCTCGGTGATATCTCGAACCTCGACGAGAACGGCGAGATCATGAAGTCCGACGATCGCCGGCGCATGTACGGGCTCGGGAATCGCCTGTGGCATACCGACGCGTCGTTCCAGGATCCGCCGGGACGCTACTCGATGCTCTCGGCGCGGGTCGTTCCTCCCGTCGCGGCCGACACTGAGTTTGCCGACATGCGGGCCGCGTACGACGCTCTCCCCGCGGAGATGAAAGCGCGGCTCGAGGGGCTGCGCGTCCACCACTCGATCGCCCACTCGCGTCAAACGCTCGGGTTCGAGTTCTCGAAGACCGAGGAGGAGATCCTGAAGGGCGCGATCCATCCGCTCGTCCGCACGATCCCCCGCTCGCAGCGCCTGTCGCTCTACGTCGCGTCGCATGCGTCGAGGATCATCGACTGGCCGGTCCCCGAGGGGCGGCTCCTCCTGCGCGACCTGATCGAGCACGCGACCCAGCCGGAGTTCGTCTATCGTCATGCCTGGCGCGTCGGCGACCTCGTGATCTGGGACAACCGCGCCACGATGCACCGCGCGCGGGAGTTCGACGACGCGAAGTACCGCCGCGAGCTCCGTCGCGTGACGACGCTCGATATCGAACTCGTCGCGAGCGGCTCCTAACTCGGCTGGGGGCGTCGAGGCCCCCTCCGACTAGAATCCCGGCGACCGTACCGTCGCGTTGCACGCGCGTCGTCCATGCTCGCGGTGCCGGGCCTTCCCGCCGCAGAAGGTTGCTGGTAGTGTCGCAGTTCGGCCTGAAACCCCCGCTCTTGCAGCTGAGACACTGCCGGGTCCGGGCGAGTATTGGGGCCCGGAACCGAGCGTGAGATGATTCGACGACAGAGATGACGGCATCCGATCCCGCGGCGTCGCTACGGCCTCTTCAGGAGCTCTACCGCATGTCCGACTCGCCCGTCGACGACCACTACCCGGGCCTGGCTTCCCTCGGCGCCCGCGTGCCGCACAGCTCCGGGATGGAGAGACGCGTCACTCCACACCTGGGCCGGAAGCAGCTCCTGCTCATCGCAAGCCTCTGCGCTCTCGGCGTGTGTCTCGCGGTCTTCATCCTGATCGCGCCGGGGCGGATCGGGCGTCTGACCTACGTCACCCTCATCGGCATCGGCGACGTCGCAGGCTTCGTCACTGCCGGCGCAGGCGCCGCCCTGGAGTTTCGAGCGCGGCGCCGGCTGGTCGGCGCGCTGCTCGCCCTGTTGGCGCTAATCTGCGTCGGCCTGGCCTACGACACCGTCGTCCAGCTGCTCCGGCTCCCTTCAGCATGACGGCCTGGGGGGCCGATGGCACGGCGGCTTCGCTGGTCGCGACCGAGCAAGAGCAGAAGTTCGAGGTGCGCTCAGCAGTCGCGGACTGTAGGCGCCTGGGGCGCGAGACCGGCCCGCGCGAGCTCGATACGAGCTGATGAGGAGGAGCGCGACGATGCTCAACCCGACCGTGCGGCAGACCATTGTTCCGGTCCCGGCCATCATCCTTCTGCTTCTAGTCATCCCCTGGGCGGTCTCGGCCGATCCGTACGAGGATCCCCGCCGTGGGTACCGGGTCGAGGTGCCAGCCGGCTGGAAGGTCAGGCAGCTCGGGGAGGACGTCCGTCTCGAGCGAGGTGGAGCCGGCGTGCTCATCTCCATGTCTGAGGGGGAAGCGCCGGGCGACCTCGTGAGCCGTGTGGCCGAACAGGTCGGGAGCCAGTGGTCGAAGTTCCAGGAGCTCAAGCGCGGCAGCGTCACCGTCGGCGGCCAGCCGGCGCCGTTCGGCCTCTACTCCGGAGTGAATCCGAAGGGCGTGGCCTCGTTCCTCAAGGTGACCGCGGTGCCGGGCGGCCGGCAGGTCTTTGCCCTCATCGCCACCATCCCGGAGCCGGACCTGGCTGCGCTCAAGCCTGTGCTCGACCGGATCGAGCAAAGCTTCGTGGTCCGGGCCGCCCCTCCCGCTCCGCGCGACAGCGGCCCCAGGGGTGAGCCGCCGGCCGGTCCGGCCTTTCTCGGTGCGGGCCTGCGCGATCTCGAGCCGGATGACGAGCTGCCGCCGAACGCTGCCGGAGCGTTCGTCGGTGTGGTCGCGCCAGGTGGCCCGGCCGAGCGCGCCGGCATCGAGCCAGGCGACATCGTCACCCACGTCGATGGCCGCCCGGTCGCCCGGGCGGCGGATCTCCCGCGCGCGGTCGCGGCGCGGCGTCCCGGAGATGTGCTGGAGCTGACGGTGCTGCGGGAGGGGCGCGCGACCCGGGTCCGGGTGACGCTCGAGCCACGTCCCTAGCGTCCCGAATCGAAAGTCTGTTGACTCACCCCGCCCGGCGCTTTGTCGGCTCGTTTCTGACTCGGGACACTACTCTAGCAGGCTGGTGAAAAAGGCCCACCGGCGTAGTTGGCGCCCACGGCCGCACGCTCAACGTACAGGGGGTACGCCTCGCGTGCGGCTTGCGGGCGCCGCTCAGCTCGAAATGCGGGCTCAACTCGCACGATTTCGGAATCGGGGCTGCGGCTCGCTTGCGGCTCGCCTCGCACTGCCACGCATCTGGACCTTTTTGAGGAGCGTGGGGGTTTCCGGAGCCTGCTAGCCTAGGAGAGATGCTCATGCGACTCTGCCGACCTGTGATCGCAGGCCTCGTGGCCGCGGCCGTGATGCTCCCGGCGACGAGCCACCCGCAGGGCGCCGACCCGGCGCAGCTCGGGGCACTGGAGACGGCCTACAAGGCCGGGCTCCTCACGCGCGAGGAGTACGAGGCGAAGAAGCGCCAGCTACTGGGGGGCGCGGGCGGGCGGCCGCCGGCCGAGGCAGCACCCGGACGCTGGGTGCGGCACCAGAGCCCGCTCGGATTCCAGCTCCAGCACCCGGCGGGCTGGGTCGTCGAGACCCCGGGGAGCAACCTCATCGTCGTCCGAAGCCAGGACGGGGCGAGCTTCGCGCTGGTCCGTCCCTTCCTCCAAGGCGGGACAACGTGCGCGCGCTTCCTCCGGGAGTCCTTCGGCCAGCCGTCGACTCGCTTCCCTGGCGCGCTAGTGACGTCCGTCGCGCAGCGCCGCCAGCAGCCGGACGAGGCCGTCGCCGTCGTGAGCTTCCGGAACGGGCAGTCGCGCGCCAACGTCCTCTGCTCGCTGCTCGGCGGCAGCGGCATGATCTTCGCGGTTGCGGCGCCCGCGGCCCAGTTCGACGCCCAGAAGGAGGCGCTGGTCCAGATTCTCACGAGCTTTTCGGTCACACAGCCGTCGGGTCCCGCGCAGGGCGGGGGAGCGCCCGCGCCCCGGGTGGCCTATACCCGCTTCACCGATCCGCGCGAGGGCGCCTTCACGATCGACGTGCCGCGGGGTTGGCGGACGGAGGGCGGCATCCTCCGGCGCTCGGCCATCGATCTCGTCGCCGCGCTTCGTACCACGGCCCCCGACGGCAGCACGACCATCTTCATTGGCGACCCCGAACTGCGTACGTGCGCCTGGTCGGATAACTTCATGGGGGCCAGCGAAGGTCAAACCTACGATCCCGGCTTCGGCACGCAGATGGTGATCTTGAGGTATCAGCCAGGTCTCGTGTTCGCCGGGAACTATCTCCAGCGCTTCGTCCAGAGTCTGGGCCTCGGGAACGTCCAGGTGCGAGACCGGCGCGAGCGTCCCGACCTCGTGGAGCTGGGCAACCGTCAGGCGGCCCAGCAGAACGCGAACCCGATGGGGGCGAGCCGTTCCACCGCCGGCGAGATCGCGTTCACCGCTCAGCGCGGGGGCCAGACGCTCGCCGGCTACCTCTTGGCCACGACGACAGTCTGGCCCGCGCCGGGCGGCTACCAGTGGAACGCGGTCGTGGTCGGCTACGTGACCCCCTCCGATCAGGCCGCCGCGACGTCGTCGATCTTCGCCCACATCCTCGCATCCGCGCAGCTGAACCCGCAGTGGGCGGGCCAGCAGCAGCAGACGACGGGCGCCACGGCGGGGATCGTCGGCGACGCCGGTCAGGCGATCGCCCAGATCCAGAGCGACTCCTACTGGGCGCGCCAGCAGACGCAGGGCGAGGTGATGCGCCGCCACGCGGACGCGATTCTCGGCCAGGTCCGCGTGCGCGATCCGAACACCGGGGAGGAGTTCGAGACCGCCGCCGGCAAGAACTACTACTACCGGCCCCTGGGCAGCGACCGCCCGATCGGCACCGACGAGACCGACCGCCCCAACATCGACGCCACGGAGCTGCTCATCGTCCGGTGACCGGAGCCGGAGCCCTGTTCCGTCGGCGGGCGGGGCTGGAGTCAGCCCGGCCATCACCCGTCCGCCGGAGCGGGACTCGCGGGAAGAGGCCGTGAGAGAACTGCGGCCCCGGCCTCAACGGCACGAAGAAGTGGTCGCTGGCCGACGACGCTTCGGTGCCAGCGATCTCGACGGCGGCCAGCGCCACCTGGACCTCGGTCGCGGCCGGAGCGGCAAGCCGGAGGCGGTACGCGAACAGGATTCGTCCGCTGAGGTCCGGTGAGCGGTCACGCTCACGCCACAGCGGACGGCGAGGCCAGACCCCCTAGAACACCGGGCGCTCGACGTAGGCGCCGAAGACCTGGCGGAGACGGGTGACGATCTCGCCGAGAGTGGCGCGTGCCTTGACCAGCTCGATGGTCACGGGCATCAGGTTGATCGAGGGGTCGCGCGCGTCGCGCTCGAGGCGGTCGAGCAGGGCTGCGACACGGGCCGGATCGCGGCGCGCGCGGATCTCGCGCAGGCGGGCGGTCTGACGCGCCTCGACCGCGGGGTCCACCGTGTGGATCTCGATCGGCGCGGGCTCGCTCGGCTCGGCGAAGCGGTTGACGCCGACGACCGGGAGATCGCCCGCGGCGCGGGCCCGCGCGGTCTGGTAGGCGGTGTCCGCGATCTCGCGCTGGAAGTAGCCATCCTCGATGGCCCGGATGGCGCCGCCCATCTCATCGACCTTGGCGAGGATGGCGCGGACCTCGGCCTCGATCCGGTTGGTGAGGGCCTCGACGTAGTAGGAGCCGCCGAGCGGGTCGACGACGCTGGTCACGTGCGTTTCGTGGGCGACGATCTGCTGGGTCCGGAGCGCGATCTTCATCGCCTCCTCGGAGGGGATCGCGTACGCCTCGTCGAGCCCGTTGGTGTGCAGCGACTGGGCGCCACCGAGTACCGCCGAGAGCGCCTGAAGCGCGGTCCGGATGATGTTGTTCAGCGGCTGCGCCTTGGTGAGCGTGATGGCGGCCGTCTGGCAATGAAACCGGAGGCGCATCGACTCGGGCACCTGGGCCCCGAAGCGCTCCTTCATGATCTTGGCCCAGAGCCGCCGGGCCGCCCGGAACTTGGCGATCTCCTCGAAGAAGTCGGCCTGGGCGACGAAGTAGAACGCCAGGCGCGGGGCGAACTGGTCGACGGGGACGCCGGCCCGCGTCACCTCCTCGACGTACGCGATCCCGTTGGCCAGCGTGAAGGCCAGCTCCTGGACCGCGCTCGCTCCTGCCTCCGAGATGTGGTAGCCGCTGATGTTGATGGGGTTGTAGCGCGCCATGCGCTCGGCGCAGAAGACGATCATGTCGCGCATGATCCGCATCGACGGCCGGATCGGGAAGATCCACTCCTTCTGGGCGACGTACTCCTTCAGGATGTCAGCCTGGACGGTGCCGGACAGCTGGTGGAGATCGAGCCCGCGCGCCTCGGCCACCGCCACGTACATGGCGAGCAGGATCCAGGCGGTGGGGTTGATGGTCATGGAGACCGAGATGCGCTCCAGGTCGATATCCCGGAAGAGCGCGTCGAGATCCTCGACGGTGTCGATGGCCACGCCCTCACGCCCGACCTCGCCGAGAGAGTGCGGATCGTCCGAGTCGTAGCCCATCAGGGTCGGCATGTCGAAGTCGACCGACAGGCCGGTCTGCCCGTGCTCGATCAGGTAGCGGAAGCGGCCGTTCGTGTCCTCGCCGGTCCCGAAGCCCGCGATCTGCCGCATGGTCCAGAGCCGCCCGCGGTACATCGTGGGGTAGGGGCCTCGGGTGAACGGATACCGTCCCGGCAGGCCGATCTCGTCGAACGGAGTATCCGCGATGTCCTCGGGCGTGTAGACCCGCTTGACCGGAAGACCGGCGCTCGTTCGATATTCCTCGCGCCCCTCGGGTTGGCGCTCGAGGAAGGCGCGGAGCTCGCCGGCCTCCCAGTCCTGGCGCATGCGGGCGATGCGGGCGACTGCGTCCGGGTCAAACATCGTGCGTTCCTCCTCGAGCACTCGCGTCGATGCTCCAGGCGAGGAGCGTGCGGGCGCAGGCGTGCGGCGGCAGCTCCCGGCGCGCGACCTGTTCGAGCAGTCGTCCCGCCTCCGCGCTGCCGGGACTGACGATCGCCTGGGCCGCCAGGTCCTGTGCGATCTTCATCACTCGCCCCTCGGCTATCCGAGCGCGCCGGCGCTCGAGCTCGCTCGAGGTCTTGAGGGCCGCCATGTGGCCGGCGAGCGTGTCCAGCACCGCATCGACGCCCTCCTCCCGGGCCGCGACCGTCGGCAGCACCGGCGGCATCCAGGCGTCGGGTGGCGCTGGCACCAGGGTCAGCATGGCGCGCAGGTCGGCGATGGTCCGATTCGCTCCGTCCCGGTCGGCCTTGTTGACGACGTGGATGTCGGCGATCTCGAGGACTCCGGCCTTGAGGGCCTGGATGTCGTCGCCGAGGCCCGGCACGCTCACGACGATCACCGAGTGGGCGACCCGCATGACGTCGACCTCGTCCTGACCGATGCCCACTGTCTCGACGAGCACGAGGTCCCGCCCGGCCGCGTCCATGAGGTCCACGGCATCGGCCGCCGCGCGGCACAGCCCGCCCAGGGCGCCACGCGTGGCCATGCTCCGGATGAACACGCCTGGATCCAGCGCGAGATCGTTCATGCGGATCCGGTCGCCGAGGATCGCGCCGCCGGTGAACGGCGACGAGGGGTCGACGGCGATGATCCCGAGGGTCAAGCCGCGGGCGCGCGCGGCGCGCGCGAGGCCCCGCGCCAGGGTACTCTTGCCGCTCCCGGGGCTCCCCGTGATGCCGACCACGTGGGCGCGGCCGCCGCTCGCGTAGAGGTACGCGGAGAGGGTCTCGGCGCGCGCGCCTCCCGCTTCGATCCAGGTCAGTCCCCGGGCCAGCGCCCGCGTCGATCCCCCGCGGATCTGCTCGCCGAGCCGCGACACGTCAGCGGCGATGGCGGACTCCCCGGCGCCCAACGTCACCGATCTTCATGGCCCCGATTATATGCACGCGCCCGCCCGCTCGGCTGGTCACGGCTCTAGCAGGGTGCGGAAAAACTCGCAGGCTGCTCAAAAAGGCCCAGATGCGTGGCAGTGCGAGGCGAGCCGCAGCCCCGATTCCGAAATCGTGCGAGGCGCAGCCGGAGGCGAGCCGAGCCGACGAATCCAAAGAGGGCGAAGCGGCGAGGGAGCGACGAGTGAGGCGTATGGGGTATACGTCGCAGCGAGGAGCGACCGAGCCAACGCCCGCAGTTCGAGCGGAGCAGCGGCCGCGAGCGCGCTACGACGCGAGTCCCGGGTCAGATGGGCTTTTTTCAGCCGCCTGCTGGCCCCGGAGGCTCGCTCCCGTAGAACTCGAGAGGTTGGCGATCGGGAACGCGGGCGAGGCCGCGCTTGAGGTCCGGGCTCGCGGCCGTGACGTCGGTGACGACGTCGACCAGGGCGGGCACGCCGGCGTCGAGCGCGCGCCGCACCGCGGCTCCGAGCGCACCCGGGTCCGTGACGCGTTCACCGTGGCCGCCGAGAGCCTGTGCCATGAGGTCGAACCGGCAATCGCGGAGTGCGGTGCCGATGGTGCGTTCGCGGCCGAAGTCCATCCGCTGGCTGTTCCACTCGATTCCCCACGCGGCGTTGTTCGACACCACGACCACGACCGGCAGCCGGTGGCGGACCGCCGTGTCGAACTCCATCAGGTTGATGCCGAGCGCGCCGTCGCCCGAGATGCACACGACCGGCGCGTCCGGCCGCGCGAGCTTCGCCGCGTTGGCGAACGGCAGGCCGACGCCCAGGCAGCCATAGGGGCCGGGGTCGAGGAACTGCCCGGGCTGATCGGGGTCGATAGCGAGGCGCGCGAAAGACAGAATGTCGCCGCCATCGAGCACGAAGATCGTGCCGGGCGGCGCGGTGCCGACGACCTCGTGGCAGAGGCGCAGCGGATGGATTGGCCGGGCGTCGGAGCGCGCGTCGCCCAGGAGTGCTTCTCGCGCGCGGGCCTGTCGGATCCGCGCCTCGATGAGCCATGGCCGGGGCGGCGCCGCGCCCGGGAAGCGGGATGCGAGGGCCTCGAGCGCGGTGCGGGCGTCGGCATGAATGGCGAGATCGGTCACACGGTTCCGGTTCAATTCGCCGGGCGCCAGATCGATCTGGATCACCGTGGCCTGCTCCGGGAAGCGCGGAGGCCGGCCGTACCCGAGCACGTAGTTGAACCGGGTGCCGGCGACGAGGATCAGGTCGGCGTTGCCGAGCAAATACGACCGTGCGGCGCCAAGGCTCAGCGGATGATCGTCCGGCAGGATGCCACGGGCGAGCGATGTCGTGAGGATGGGCGCCTGGAGGCGCTCGGCCAGGCTCCGGAGCGCGGCCTGCGCATCCGACCAGATGACTCCGCTCCCCGCGAGAATCAGCGGGCGCTCGGCCCGCTCGATGTGCCGGATCGCCTGGTCGATCTGGCCAGGGTCCGGCCCCGGCCGGGCCAGTATTCGGGCAGGCGGGAGCGTATGGGCGGCGATCTCGCCCGCGACGGCCTCGCGCATGACGTCGGTCGGGATCTCCACGTAGACGGGACCGTGGGGCGGGGTATGCGCCAGACGGATGGCGGCGTTGACGTACTCGGGCGTCCTGGCTCCCTCGAAGACCGTGAATGCCGCCTTGGTCACCGGACGCATCACGCCGACCTGATCGACGTCCTGGAGCGCGCCCAGATCGAACTGCCGGACCGGAGCCTTGCCGCCCAGAAGGACCAGAGGGCTCGCATTGACGAACGCGGTGGCCATCGCGGTGACGGTGTTGGTGACGCCGGGGCCGGCCGTCACGCAAGCAACGCCGGTTCCACGGGTGAGGCGGCTCCAGGCGTGCGCCATATGGACCGCCGCATCCTCGTGCCGCACGTCGACGATCCGGATGCCGAGGTCGAGGCAAGCATCGTAGATGAGCGCGACGTGGCCTCCGTTGAGCGAGAAGAGATGGTCGATCCCTTCCCGCTTGAGCTGCGCGACGGTGAGCCGGCCGGCGTCGAGAGTCACGATGGTTCCTGGGAGCGGGGGCTCCGCCCTCTTGCGAACCTACCCCCAAGGAAGAATTAAATCTACCGCCCTCTCGAGGGAGTGTACGGATTCGCCTTCTGGCTCGCCCGGTACTCGCCGAGCTCCCGCATCAGGAGGTGACGCAGTCGCCAGTACCGCGTGTCGATGGTCGGCACTTCGAGACAGAGGCAGAAGGGCGAGCGCTCCAGGCCCGCCCTGATCTGCGCAGAGCTCACGCCGTGAAGCTTCTGGGCGAAGATGTACCGGTCCGCGGCAGGCCACTGCGAGAGAACCCGCCGCACCTCCTCGGCAAGCGCTCGCGCGATCGCCACCCGCTCCGGCGACGCCGAGTTGTCCGGCTGGAGCGTCGATTCCGCTGAGGGCCAGCCGGGTCCGACGAGGCGCTTTCGCGTCACGAGATCCAGACCCGCGTTCTTCACGGCGTTCGACATGTACGCGCGAAGCTCACCGTCGGACGTCCCGTTGATTCGATTGCTCTTGAGGGCTATCAAGAGGCGCTCGAGCGCCGTCGAGGCGATGTCGGCCCGGTCCGCCGATGTCATGCGCGGGAACTTGTGGCGAAGCACACGACCCGCCAAGGTGTCGTAGCTGGCATAGAACTCCTCGCAAGCCACTTCATCGCCGGCCATGCACTTGTCGATCGCCGCCCTCACCGGGGGTTGCATCCGACCAGCCGGGCTGGGAGCCAGTCTGGGAGAACTCTGCGGGTTGCTCAGCGCCACGCCGGGCTGGGCATGAAACGGTGTGGCTTCGGCCGTGGAAGGGACCAGGCGTGTGGCGGCGGGGTGGGCCTCCCACGCCATGTGCGGGGACTGATTGAGAACGGCTGCCGTAGCCTTGCCTCGAGCGTTGGTCAGCATCTCTGCCTTCCTTGGGTCGCGTCGGCTAGCTTGCTGCCGATACTGGACCGCGGACGGGGCGGGTGCATCGAGGCTGCCAACACGTCGGGGACCAAACCCCGCGTGAGTATTGAGCTCGGCTCGGCGCCAGGTGGACCGAGTGGTGGTGGTGGTGGTCAGTGACTTGACCAGTCATGGGTATGCGGACGTCGCGCCCCTTAGGGATTGCCCAAGGACGCTGTCAGGACGCGGCCGAGTAGGCGCGGTAGAGGTCGCGGTCGTCGATGACGCGGCGGGCCTTGAATTCGGTCCGCGGGAGCTCACCCTGCGGCACCAGCTCGACCTTCGGATGGACGCCGAGGCGCGCGCGAAGCCGTTCCCGGATGGTGAGCATCAGCTCGTCCAGGCGGTCCGCGTGGCTCGGCGCATGCTCGACCCGGATCAGCAGCTCGTCCATCGTCTCCCGCCGCGAGACGATCACGCGGAACTCGCCGCCGAAGCCGTCGATCGCGCGGAGCGTGTCCTCGATCGCGCTCGGGTAGATGTTCTCGCCGCGGACGATGAACATGTCGTCGAGCCGCCCGTAGAGCCCGTCGGGCAGGCGCGGGTAGGTGCGCCCACAGGGGCACGGCTCGTCGATCCAGCGGGTGCGGTCTCCGGACACGAGCCGGATCATGGGCTGCGACGTGCGCTCGAGGTGGGTGTACACAGGGGTCCCCTCGGCGCCGTAGGGAACCGGCCGGAACGTATCGGGATCGCAGACCTGCGTGTACACGAGGTCCTGCCAGAGATGCATCCCGGTGCGGTGCCGGCACTCGGCGCTCGTCATCCAGGGGGTCATCTCGGCCATGCTCCCCATGTCGATGCAGATTCCGCCGAAGGCCGCTTCGATCTCGCGCTTTGTCGCCGGGATCCCGGCGCCGGGCTCGCCCGAGAAGAACAGCGTCCGGAGGCCGAGCGCGCGCGGATCGATGGACTCGCGGCGCGCCGTCTCGGCGAAGTAGAGCGCGTAGGACGGCGTGCCGTAGAACGCGGTCGGCCGGAGGTCCCTGGCCCACTGGACGGCCATGAGGGTCTGGCCCGTGACGCCCGCACCGAACGGGAACACGGTGGCGCCGAGCCGCTCGCCCCCCTTGAGCGCGCCCCAGGAGCCGAGATAGAGACTGAAGAACGAGCAGATCAGGATCCGGTCCTCCGGTCGGAGCCCAGCGGCCCACATGATGCGCGCGTGGGCGTCGCCGATTCGCTCCCAGTCGTCTGCGCCGATCCCGAATACGGTCGGCCGGCCCGTGGTGCCGCTGGTCCCGTGGATGCGGGCGACCTGGCCCGGCTCGATACACAGGTACTCGCCGAACGGGGGGTGGCTGGCCTGGGCGGCGCGAAGCTCCGCCTTCTGAACCACCGGGAAGCGCGCCAGATCGTCGAGGCTCTTGAGCGTGCCCGGCGAGACGCCAGCCTCCTCCCACTTCCGGCGGTAGAAGGGACTCTGCTCCCACGCGTAGCGGACCTGCCGGGCGAGTTTGGCGAAGATGACCTGGTCACGGGCGGCAGGCTCGGCGCACTCGATCTCGGGCAGCCAGCAGTCGTCATCGGGCGCCGGACGGTACGCGGGGTCGTAGCGCGGCGGCCAGACGGCGAGATCGATCCCGCGGCGCCGCCGGATCGCCTCCAGATCGACGGAACTCACTTTTGGCCCGGACTTTTGGAGAGGATCGCCTGCGCAGTCAGGCTGAGGGCCAGCTCCTGCTCTCGCACGCCATGGCAACTCGGCGCCGAACGCCCGAAGGCCCCTGGGGGAGTCACGCGCAGGCTCAGCGGGGAGGGCGGCACTCGACCAGCGCCCGGATCCGGTTCACGATCAGCTCTGGGGGAGTGTCCTGAAGCACCACCTCGGCGACGCCGAGCTCCCGGAGCGCGGGCACGTCCGCGTCGGGGATGACGCCTCCCGCGACGACGAGGATGTCGTCCGCGTGCGCCGCGCGCAGGCGATCGACGATGCGCGGGATGAGGCTCATGTGCGCTCCGGATAGCAGGCTGACGCCCAGGACGTCGACGTCCTCCTGAATCGCGGCCTCGACGACCTCGTCGGGAGTCCGGTGGAGCCCCGTGTAGATGACGTCCATGCCTGCGTCCCGAAGGCAGCGAGCGACGATCTTGGCTCCGCGGTCGTGGCCATCGAGTCCGACCTTGGCCACCAGCACGCGGATCGGCCTGACGGGAGCTGTTCCCTCCGACATGGTCGCCTATTCTACCGCCCGCCCGGAACTATCTTCACCCCGTGACCTTCCGCGGAGCAGCCGGCTACGCGCCGCGCGAGCTTGAGGCATCGAAGGCCGTCACCCCCCTCCGATCATCGGGCGACGGGTTGACGAAACGGACGGGATGGCCCCCATAATGAGCCGACATGCTCCGCTGGCTTGGACTGATTATCTGCAGCGTGTGGCTCCTTCCCGGGATCGCGACCGCTCAGGTCTACCACTGGGTCGACGACCACGGGACGATCCACTACACGACCGGGATCGAGAGCGTCCCGGAGCAGTATCGTGATCGCGCCCGCGAGTTCGCGGAGAGCTCGGGCCCGTCGGGTGGTCCCGAGCCACCGGCCGCCGTCGTCGCACCGACTGAGGTGACAAACATCGCGTTCACGCCCGGCTCGCCCATTATCGTCACGGCTCAGATCAACGGTCTTGGCCCGCTCACGCTCATCCTCGATACGGGCGCTGACCGGACGGTGGTGTCTCCCCGCGCGCTCGCCCGGATCGGGGTGTCGCCGGTGCGCTCCGGGCGCGCGGACGTCAAGGGCGTCACGGGTGTTGGCCAGGCGGACCTGGTGCCGGTCCACTCCCTCGAAGTCGGCGACGCGCGGTCCGGACCGCTGACGATCGTCGTGCACGACGCCGAACTCGCCCACGCCGACGGCCTCCTCGGCCGCGACTTCCTCGACCTCTTCCACGTGGCCATCGACTCCCGAGCCGGCGTGGTCACCCTCGCTCCTCACTAGTCTAGGAGCCTGTCGGAGTAACCCATGCGACGTACCGCACTCGTTCGAGCGCCGTTTGGGAATCCGGGGCTCCGGCTCGCCTGCGGCTCGCCTCGCACTGCCACGGCGGCGCAATCCGTACTTTGGGGGGAGGTTCGGAAGGGGGACGAAGCCCCCCTCCGAGTGTCCTAGCCTCGAGCTCCCCTGGGCGCCGGCGGCGCCTCGTCGCCACCGCGGAGGACCCCGACGCCATTCGCCAGCTCCTGACACGCCTGGACCGTCGACCCTCGCTGGCGAGACCCGACCCTGCTCCAACCCGGACACCCAGGTATTGCAGTCGAACACAGACTCCCGGTCTGGCCACGGTGTCGGATCCTCGGCGTCGCGCTGAAAAGATCTTCTTCGAGCGGTGACCTGGCACCGCGCGGCGCCGACATTCAATCGCCAGAGCCGACTCTTGCTATAGCTCCCGGCCACCGACACCTATTGGGGCGCTATCGCTATTCTCAGCTCAGGCCCCGCGGTTGGGTAATTCTCCGACACGCTCATTCTTCGTCTTGCTCGGGCGGGCCGAAATCCGGTCGCGGCGCGTGGCCAAAGAATTGGGGTGCCAACGAGACGAGGATTGCGGGTTGCGCATCAACGCGTTTTGGACTAGGCTCGCCCTGGCGGCCCTGGGGCCGGTCGTCACGAGCACTGGGTTGATGAGCGTCCATGGCTGGATCTCTGGTGTCCGCCCGTGGCGCTCACGGCTGCAGAGGCCAATCAGCGTCGGGTATCGCTGGGCAGCGACGCTGCAACTGTAAGACTCGCGCCGGCCCCTTGGGTTGATTCGCTGGACCGTGATGAGCTCGGCCCTAGGCCTCTCTGAGGAGACGTCAAAATGGCCGTGACGACACTGGCGCGAAGCGCGGCACCCTTGCCAGGGTGCGGAAAGGAAGCGGGGCCGCCTCGAGGTTCCCCCTGGCGCGATCGAGCGGTCTCCTGCGCGTTCCTGATCCTGTCGATCAGAATCCTTCTGCCCGCGGAGGTGGCCGCCTCGGCACCAGCCCAGGGGTTCTTGGCGGTCAAGTGGGAGAGAGAGCATCTCAGTGTGACCGCCGATGACGTGCCGCTCGGCCAGGTCATGGAGGAGGTCGCGCGCCGAACGGGGCTCGAGGCGCGAGGCATCGAGGCACTCGAAGAGCCGGTCTCGGCGAATTTCTCCGGCTTGTCTCTTCGGGACGGCCTCCAGCGACTCCTCGCCGGCGAGAGCTATGTCTTCGTCGAGGGGTCAACCGCGGAGGAGGGGTCACGGGCCGGGGTTGTGCTGATCCTCAAGCGGCGCTCCGCCCTCCCCGAGAGCGGATCGTTCAGGGGGGAGAGTGGTCCCGCCGACGACCCCGGCGAAGGGGTGGGAGTCGGCGCATCATCGGGAGTAGAGCGGGTCGTGGCGGAGGGGGAGCCCGGGCCCGAGGCAGATCCGGCGAGCCGCCTCGGTGAGCTTCAGACGTTCGCCAACCTGGGAGACCTGGAGTCGCTGGCGAAGGCCGTGGACGACGGGGACCAGATGGTCCAGGCGACGGCGGTCGAGCTCCTGGCGGAGCGGGACCCGGACCTAGCGGTCGGGGCCCTTGCCGCAGCCACGAAGAGCGAGCACGCCGAGACGCGCTTCCACGCCTTGCGGCTCCTCGACCAGCGCCGGCAGACGGATGACCGGACGCTCCGTTCGACCCTCGTGGAGGCGCTCACGGACCCTGACGCGGCCGTCAGGGTCTACGCCATGCAAGTCCTGCTCGGACGCGATGATCCCGCCGCGCTGAAGGCGATGCACCGAGCGCTACGCGACCCGGATGTCTCCGTCCGGCTGTACGTCCTGGAAAGCCTCGTCCGACGGGACGATGGCCGCGCCCTCCTTCACGAAGCCCTGTCTGACAGCGACGAATCCGTCCGCTTCCTCGCGGCCTCGGCGCTACAGCAGACGGATCCGGAAGGGAGGTGAAAGGGAGACCGGATCGAGTGCCCGCATACTCTGCCCGCGAGTCAGGCGGCGCGCGAGTCCGCGATGCGTCCTCCAGAGGACGGCCATTACGGCTGGGTCACGAGATCAGCACGCGGCTGGTGCCCGCACACGACGCGGGGCAGGCTCCACGACAAGGTCCTGACTGCTTTAGCCCAGTCAGGAATAGGGAGGGTCAAGAATGAAAGCCCGCACGATCCTCGCTCCGTTACTAGCCGGCGCCCTGCTACTGCCAGCGTGGCGTCACGCCGAGGGTCAGGAAGCCAGCTTCCTCAAGGGCAACGAGACACTCTCGTCGCCAGTCGCGTTCCTCCTATCCGATCGTGGGCGCGAGCTCCTCCGCCATTCCCCGAGCCCGCTCGCCATCGAGGCCCTCAGGCTCTTCCACGGCGAAGAGTCAACTCTTGCTCCGGCCGATCCGGCGGAGGAGGTCTCGCGCGAAAGCCCGGCGCCGCTCGATCCCGGCATTGTCAGCCCCATCTGCGGCGCCCCGGTCGGGACCAAGTTCAATCTGGAAGGGCTGCTGAACGCCATCAGCCAGGATGAGGAGGCCGTCGACTACCTTCGAAACCGTGGCCTGGCCAATGCCGACCTCGTGGTGGCTGGCGCCAACGACTTCCGGGGGATCGTCCCGGTCCCCTTCCAGTCCACCCTGGGATCCAGTGTGACCGGCTACTACGTCAACCGAACCGCGGACTGCAGCCCGGACTTCGAGGGCGGCCTCCCCCCATTGACGATCCCCTCGACGCCTCTGCCTGTGTCACGGCCACCGGGTTGCCCGTTGCTGGCTGCCTCCGCGGGGGAGGCGACCCGGTCGTGGCAGCCGATCCCGCTCGGGGCGCGTTTTTCTTCGCCGACCTTCGGTTTGACGCGTCGACCACGGCCATCGGCGTCTTCCGGAACACCGCCCCGAACCTGATCGGCGCCCCCTGTCCGGCCGGAACCCACACTCTCGCCCAGGCGAACGGCTGTTTCACCGGGGGCGGCGCCGCGCGGCGCGTGGTCGCGGCGGCCGGCGCCGCCGCGAACTTCCAGGACAAACCCCACCTCGCCGTCGATGAGCGGGCAGCCGGGGTCGGGGCGGGGAACGTCTACATCACGTTCACCCACTTCACCGCGGCGAGCAACGTGATCCAGCTCGTCAACTGCGGCAACAGCCTCGTGGCCTGCTCAGTGGCGGCCACCGTCAGCGGGGGCGACGCGAGCACCCAGTTCTCGCATGTCACGGTCCGGAACAACGGAGTGGTCGCGATCACCTGGATCAACGGGGCGGGCACCACGACCCACACGATCCGGCACCGCCAATGCAATCCCCCCGCGGTCCCCGGCGGCGCCATGGCCTGCGGGCCGACCTCGACCGTTCATGCCGAGACGCAGGCCCTCCGGTTTGGTGGGCTGCTCGGCGGAAACGACTTCCGGATCGCCACGTATCCCGTCCACGACCAGCGGATCTCCGGCGCCGCCAATATCACCACGGTCGTCTGGAGCCGGTGCAAGATCCCCCTCTTCCCCCCGCCTCCCAACGTCCCGCGCGTGTGCCTCGATGCCGACACCGTGTTGAAGGAGGCCGCGGCCCCGGCCGGCATCGTCGGCGTCCCCGCCTGGCCGGCCGGCCTCAGCTGCATCGACACAGCTCCCTCAAACCCCGCCCTCCAGTCGTGCGCCAATAACGACCAGATCTTCCCGTGGATCAGGACCGACCGATCCCGAAACATCAATGCCATCGCCTACTACACGTCGTTCCCGGACGCCCCGGCCCAGCATCGGCTACACATGGTCCTGGCCCACCGCGGGCCGGGCGCGGTGAACGACTTGCACACCCTGACCACCGTGCTCAGCGATCCGTGCGGGGACCCGATCCGGCCCTGCTTCTTCATTGGCGACTACATCGGTGTGGCGTCCCGAGGGACCGGGATCGACGGGCAGACCCGAGACTACATCAGCCACACGTACAACATTTTGAGCGGGAATACCGGGGGAGTCCTCTACCCGAACACGAACAACCACATGAGCCGCTTTGACCACTAGCGGGAGCGAGCTTGGCCGAGTGAAGCGACGAGTACGCTAGCACCTGCCCGTGGGGGAGGGAGCGCCGCTCCTTCCCCCACGCGACCTCATGATCCTCCGACTCCAATGCGGTTCCTCGCTCACCCCCTTCGAGCGCCCGGACCGCGCCCGTTGCCGCGGCCTTGTCCTCGAGCATGGCGAAGGATTGCCCTTGCTCGACGGCTGCCCGGTCGAAACGTGTCGAGCAGGGCCAAGCCCCTCAAGGAGTCCCATCCTCATGCGGAGATTTTCTCTGCTGTTCATGGTTCTCGGCGCCGTTCTCGCGACGCCAGCGTGGCCAAGCCCTCCTCATGGCTCCCTGCGCGTGAGCGTCCGGTCCGAGCAGTTCGAGTTGTCCCTGAGCGTTCCCAGGGCCGAGTACTCGACCGGAGAAACGGTGCCCGTGGCCATGAGCCTCCGAAACGTCGCGCCCGAAGCCGTGACGTTCATGCCCGCGGCCGTTTGGCTCTTCGACTTCGCGGTCTACGACGCCTCGGGGCGGCACCTCGGAACATGGACCGGGGGGAACGTCCCCTTGGCCCTGGCCAGACCCCTGGCGCTTCAGGCGGGTGAGGCGATCGAGGAGACGCTCTCGTGGGACCTGTCGCTCCGCGGTCTCGACCGTCGGCGGCCGCTTTCCCCCGGCGGCTATGCTCTTGAAGGTTTTCTCCTCGGAGGCCGAGATCAGCCAAGCGAGTCGGGCTACCCCCGCCCGATCATTACCCCACGCCTCTCGATTACCGTCCGCTGATTGATGGGGCCTCGACCTGCGGCGACCGGACGGTGGTAAGCTCGGCCGCACTCGGTCCTCGGGCGATGGCGGCGCGCGACCCCCACTATTTGACGGAAGAGCAGCGAATGATCCGCGATCTGGCCCGCCAGGTCGGGCGAGAGAAGATTGCGCCTCTGGCTGCTCAGCTGGACGAGACCGAGGCGTTCCCGGAAGACCAGCTCCGGGTGACCGCCCAGCAGGGGCTTCATGGACTCTGGATCCCCGAGGCCTACGGCGGCTCGGACATGGGCAACCTCGCCTTGGCGCTCGTGGCCGAGGAGATCGCGGGGGCGTGCGCGGCAACGGCCACCCAGTATGTCGTCCAGGCGCTCGGGAGCCTGCCCATCCTCCTGGGCGGCACCGAGGTGCAAAAGCAGCGATACCTCCCCCGCGTGGCATCGGGGGAGATCTTGACCGCCTTCTCGCTCTCGGAGCCAAACGCGGGCTCGGATGCGGCGTCGCTCCGGACGATGGCCACCCGGCGCGGCGAGCACTACATGCTCAACGGCTCGAAGCAGTGGTGCTCCAATGGCGACCACGCTGACGTCATCGTCGTCTTCGCCACAGTCGATCCCGGCCGCCGCGCCCAGGGGATTACCGCGTTCCTGGTCGAGCCGTCGCTGCCGGGGTTCGCGGTCGGCAAGAAGGAGCGGAAGATGGGGATCCGGGGCTCGCCGACGGTCGCGCTGCACTTCAGCGACTGCCCGGTGCCCGTCGAGAACCGCCTCGGCGAGGAAGGGGAGGGCTTCACCCTCGCGATGCGGACACTCGATCTGACCCGCCCGCCCACCGGCGCGATGGCGGTGGGCATCGCGCAGGCTGCGCTCGACGCGGCGGTCACGTACGCCAAGGAGCGCCGGCAGTTCGACGCGCCGATCGCCAGCTTCCAGGCCATCCAGTTCCTGCTGGCCGACATGGCGATGCAGATCCACGGCGCGCGCCTGATGGTGCACCACGCCGCGCAGATGACCGACCACGGCCTCCGCGGCAACACGTTCGAGGCGTCCATGGCCAAGTGTGTCGCGGCCGACGTGGCCATGCGGGTCACGACGGACGCGATCCAGGTGTTCGGCGGCTACGGGTATACGCGAGACTACCCGGTCGAGCGATATATGCGCGATGCCAAGATCATGCAGATCTACGAGGGCACGAGCCAGATCCAGCGCTCGATCATCGCGCGTGAGCTTCTCCGGGGCTGATCAAACCGAAAGTTCGTGCAAAGCCTGCGCAGAAACCCCAGAATGCCTGTGGGGTGATACGCCGCCGCTTGGGGGGTGGGGACCTGAGTCCCGTCGGGTGGGGGAACCGCTTGGGCGCGCTCGCCGTGGCGCTCGGCCTCGTCGTGTGGCTCGCCGCTCTCGAGAACGTCGCCGGAGCGCTGGCGGTCCTGGCCGTCGCTGCCGTCGGTGGCTGGCTGCTCCGCCGGACCGACGCGCGCAGCCGAGGGCTCGAGGCGGCCACGGCGGCCGTGATTGCGTCCGAGGGGTCCAGGCTTGACGCGGAGCTCACGCGCCGGACCGTCCGGCTTCGGGCCCTCGCCGAAACCGGCCGACTGTTGGTCTCCAACCTGGACCAGCAACGCATCGTCGACGTTGCGACCTCCCAGTGTCTCGAAGGCCTCGACCTGGAGTTCGCCCAGGTATACCTGCTGGACGAGGACCGCGTGGAGCTTCGCCTGGTCGCCGCCGTTCCCCCGAAGACCGGGCAGTGGCATCTGCCGGTGCTCATGCTGGGCGAAGGGGTGTCGGGGAAGGCGGTCGTCGAGCGCCGGCCGGTGACGTCCGCGGATCCGCTTCACGACGAGTCGATCTGGTTCCGGCCCGAGTCTCGAGCATGCCTCGAGGCGCGGGGCCCGTACGCGCTGCTGGCGGTTCCCCTCGCGCGCGAGGGGACGGTCGGCGCCCTGGTCGTGTACCGGCCCGCGGGCAGCACGTTCTCCGCCGACGAGATCGACTTCGTGTCGATCCTGGCCAGCCAGGTCGCGGTCGCGCTCGAGAACACGCGGCTCTTCACCGACGCCCTGGCGCGCCTGCGCGAGACCCGCGCGATGCTGGAGGTGGCGCAGGTGCTCAACTCCACGCTCGATCTGCGGCCGCTCCTCAGTCAGGTGGCGCAGAAAGTCGCCCTGGTGTGCGGCGTCGATGGCTGCGCGATCACCCTCCTCCAGGACGGCCGGGTCGTCCCGTTCATGGCCCAGTTCGCCGACGGGCACGCGGAACCCGCGATGTGGCGCCGGTACATCTCGATGAAGCCGTTCGAGGCCCAGGCGTTTCCGCCGTTCGCCCAGGTGATCGAGACCCGGGCGCCCCTCGTCGTCCACATGACGGACGAGGAGTGGGTCCGCCGCCGGTGGGTCGATCTCTTCGGTGTCCGTACGAGCCTCTTCGTGCCGCTCGTCCACCAGGATGCCGTGACCGGGATCATGCACCTCAACGCGAGTGAGGCCGGCCGGCGGTTCGAGCCCTGGCAGATCGAGCTTGCCGTGGCGATCGCCGGTCAGCTCGCGTTCGCCCTCGAAAAGGCCCGCCTCTACGGCGAGCTGCAGGACCGGCTGCGTGAGACCACGACGCTGCTCGCCGTCGGCCGAGTGCTGTCACACTCGGCTCCCATTGAAGACGCGATGCGGGCGGTGGCGCGGGAGGTTGGGCGAGCCCTCGGGGCCGACACGGTCGGGGCGTATCTGCTGGATTCCGGCCGCGACGAGCTGGTCCCGCTCGCGGGCTACCACGTGCCTGTCCACCTCCGCGAGGCGCTCGCGCGCCATCCCATCGCGCTGGCTCGGTTCCCCGCGTTTCGGGAGGCCGTGCAATCGGGCCGGGCGATGTGGTCGTCGGACGTGCGGACCGACCCGCGCTTCGACCAGGAATGGGGGTCACGACTGGATCCGCACTCGGCGCTCTTGGCGCCGACGATCGTCCGTGGGCGGGCGTTCGGGGGCCTGTTTCTCGCGTGGTGGTTCACCGGCCGCGACTTCAAGCCGGGCGAGGTCCGGCTCCTGGAGGCCGTGGCGTATCAGGTCGGTCTGGCCATGGAGAACGCCGAACTGGCCCGGCGGACGGAGCAGAAGCTCCGGGAGACCGAGACGCTGCTCGACGTCAGCCGGAGTCTGACCTCGACCCTCGACCTGCCGGGGCTGCTCCGCCAGTTCCTCAAGCACGTTCAGCAGGCCCTCGGCTCGGACTCGGTGGGTGTCTGGCTCCGCGACGATGAATCGACGATGCTGAATCCCGTGGCTGGGTACCGCATACCCCCCGAGCGGCTCGAGGCCCTGCGGCAGCTCCGGCTGCCCATCATCGGCCATCCCGCCTGCGCCGACGCGTTCGGAATCAAGCGCCCCGTGGCGTCGTACGTCGACGTCGACGATTCGCCGGTGCCGGAGGCGCTGCGCGACGCGGTCAGTCACCGGAGCAAGCTGTTCGTCCCGATCGTCGCCAAGGACGCCGTGATCGGTGCGTTCATCGCCGTCTGGTGGACGACGCGGCGTGAGTTCACCGAGGAAGAGCTTCAGCTCATGGAGTCGCTGGCCGGCCAGGCGGGCGTGGCGATCGAGAACGCGCGGCTCTTCGCCGACAACCAGCGCCGGCTGGAGGAGCTGTCGCTGCTCTACGACCTTTCACGGGCGGTCACGGGCCAGCTCGACCGCCGGGCCCTCGTCGAGACCATCTACCGGCAGCTCTCGCGGGTGCTCGACGCGCCGGTGGCCGACATCGTGGCGTACGACGAGATCCGGCAAGAGTTCGAGATCCTGCTCCTGGTGACGAACGGCGTGCTCCAGCGGACGGCCGCGGGCCGGCGCTATCCGCTGGGCCCGGGCCTCATGTCCCGTGTCGTCGAGCGTCGGGCGCCGATCCGGGTGGACGACTACACCAAGGCCTACCGACGCGAAGGGGTCGACCCGGTGGATGACCAGACGCCCGAGCGCTTCTGGCTCGGGGCGCCGATGATTGCGGGCGACGAGGTCGTGGGCGTCATCGGCCTGCGGAACGCGGCGCGGCCGTGGGCCGAGGCGGACGAGCGCCTGCTCGAGAACATCGCCGGTCTCGCCGCGCTCGCGTTCCGGAGCTCGCGGCTCTACGCCGAGCGGACCCGGGCGTACAGCGAGCTCGTCGCCGCGCAGGACCATCTCGTCCGGATCGGCAAGCTGCAGGCGCTCGGGGAGATGGCCTCCGGGGTGGCGCACGGCTTCAACAATTTGCTCATGTCGATTCTCGGGCGTACGCAGATGCTGCTGCAGCATATTCAGGAGCCGCGGTTCCGGGACTGGCTCCAGGTGATCGAGCGCGCGTCCTTCGACGGCGCCCAGACGGTCCGGCGGTTGCAGGAGTTCACGCGGATTCATCGGGACCAGGCCTTCGTCCCCGTAGATCTGAACCAGGTGGTGAGCGAGGCGGTCGAGGTGACTCAGTTTCGGTGGCGGGACGAGGGGGCGACCGGGGGGGTCCCGCTCGAGGTCGTCAGCCGATACGGCCCGCTCCCGTACATCTCCGGCGACCCGGTCGAGCTGCGCGAGGCGCTCACGAACTTGATCCTCAACGCGGTGGACGCGATGCCCACGGGCGGAATCCTGTCCCTCGCGTCCCGGGTCGATGGGGACCGGATCGAGGTCACCGTCGCCGACACCGGTGACGGGATGGACGACGAGGTCAAGCAGCGCCTCTTCGAGCCCTTCTTCACGACCAAGGGCGCGCGCGGAATGGGACTGGGGCTGTCGATGACGTTCGGGATCGTCTCCCGTCACGGGGGCCAGATCGAGGTCGACAGCACACCCGGCAAGGGCACGCGCATCCATCTCCGGTTCCCGGTAACCGGGGGTGTCACGAGCGAGCGGCCCTACTCGCGGCGGGACGAACCGGCCACCGCCACGGAGCCGCTCCACTGTCTCGTGGTCGACGACGAGGAGGCGGTGCGCGAGATGCTGGGCGACCTCCTGGTCATCGGCGGCCATACCGCCGTTCTGGCCTCGACCGGAGAGGAGGCGATGGACCGCCTGCGGTCGGAGCGGTTCGACGTCGTTCTGACTGATCTGGGGATGCCAAAGATCAGCGGGTGGGAGGTGGCGCGCGCCTGCAAGGCGATGTCGCCGAAGGTCCCGGTCGTCCTCGTCACGGGGTGGGGCGTCGAGCTGAATCAGGAGGAGCTGGAGGCCAATGGCGTCGACGCCGTGCTGTCCAAGCCCCTGAACGTGGATCAGATCCTCGACACGGTCGCCGCGGTCCAGCGCAAGGAATGATCCCAGTGGTCCCACGCCAGCGGGACGCGGCGTGGGGGGCGCCCGATCGATCGGATTGCGGCGGGCCGGCGCCGCCAGCATAATCTCGCTTCGACAGCTATGGGCTCCCCGGACGCGCGCCACTCATCCTCATGGCTGGCCTTGCCATGACGAGCCCGGTCATCACGGACGCCCTCCGCACGCTCGTCGACAAGCATGACTTGTCACGGACGGAGGCGACCGCCAGCATGGATGCGATCATGTCCGGCGGGGCGACGCCCTCGCAGGTCGCCGCGTTCCTGACCGCGCTCCGTATGAAGGGCGAGACCGTCGAGGAGCTGATCGGATTCGCCGAGGTCATGCGCCAGAAGGTGGTCAGGGTCCGGACCCGGGGCGAGGAGGTCGCAGCCCTCACGGGGACCGACCGCGAGATGCTCATTGACACCTGTGGCACCGGCGGGGATGCCACCGGGACGTTCAATGTCTCTACCGCCACCGCGTTCGTGGTGGCCGGCGCCGGCCTGAAGGTCGCCAAGCACGGGAACCGGTCGGTGTCGTCCCTCTGCGGCTCCGCGGACGTGGTGGAGGCGCTCGGCATCACGCTCGAGCTGGGGCCGGATCAGGTCGCCCAGTGTGTCGACGAGGTGGGGATCGGCTTCCTGTACGCGCCGTTGCTCCACACCGCGATGAAGCACGTCATGGCCACTCGCCGCGAGATGGGGATCCGGACCGTGTTCAACATGCTCGGGCCGTTGACGAATCCCGCGAACGCTAACGCCCAGGTGATCGGCGTGTACTCGCGAGCGCTGACGGAGCCGCTGGCTCGAGTGCTGGCCGAGCTGGGCACGGTCCGCGCGTTCGTCGTGCACGGCGCCGACGGGCTCGACGAGATCTCGACCACCGGCGAGAGCCGGGTGTCCGAGGTGCGCGCCGGCAGCGTGCGGAGCTTCACCGTGCGCCCGGAGGACTTCGGGCTGCCGGAGGCGACCATCCGTGATCTCCGTGGCGGTGACCGTGAGCAGAACGCCGAGATCATCCGGAGCATCCTGCGCGGGGAGCGGGGCTCGCGACGGGACATCGTGGTCATGAACGCGGGGGCGGCGCTCGTGGCAGGGCTCAAGGCCGGAGACTGGAAGGAAGGGGTCGAGCTCGCCACGGCCTCGATCGACTCCGGCCGCGCGGCGCAGGCGCTCGAGCGCCTGATCGTTCTCACCCAGTCGCTGGTGTCGCCGGGCTAGAGGAGAGGACTTCACATGGCGACTCTCGCGGGGGCGCGGCGGCGCGCGCGCCCTGTTCTGTTGTTTGCCGTCGGTCTCTGGAGCATGGCGACGGTGGTCGCCGCGCAGCCGCCGGACGCCCAGCTCCGGTTCGCGACCGCGGTCGAGCTGGCCAAGGGCCACCTCACCTCCAGCCGTGAGCTCTATGCGCTCGCGCAGGCCGCCCGCGCCTCGCTGCACGGCTCTCACCCCATCCAGGAGCTCGGCAACCGCATCATCGGCCCGATCAAGCAGGTGGACCCGCGCCTGGCCGACGACGTCCGGACTGCGCTCCGGAAGCCGGGCCGCTCGATCGACGCGAAGGTGCCCGTACCGCAGTATGACCGGGAGGTAGACGAAGCGTTCGCAGCCCTGGACCGCGGTCTGGCGGCCGTGATCCCCGCTGACGTGCGGGACAGTCCGGGCTTCCAGGCGCAACTGATCGAGCGCCTGCTGAAGACGGCGGCAGATGAGTACGACGAGAGCATGAAGTCGGGTCGCATCGTTCGGCCGGTCGAGTATCAAGACGCCTACGGCTTCCTGCGTCGGGTCCAGGCTCTGTATAATCGCGCCCTCGCGCTGGCCTCCCAGAGCGCGACCGCATCCCTCGAGGCGCTGGTGGCCGCCTTCCCCGGCGTGGTGCCGCCCGAGAAGCCGGTCCCGGCGAACCAGGTCCGCGCTCTCATGACGGAGATCTCCGCGGCGCTGACCGCGTCGGTGAAGACTGGATCCTGAGGATAACGCGAGGTCTCCAGGCTGGTTCCCGAGCCTGAAGCAGACGCCGGCGGTCGGGGCCAGGATTCTTCGAACTAGGGTCACGGGGCATCACTTTCCCAGCGGCTTGACCAGGCCATCCCCGGCGCTTGCGGTCGGCCCCACGCCGCGACTAGAATTGACCCTTGGGGAGTGATCACTTCGCGCCGATTGTGGTGGATCGGCGAGGGTCCGGCTGATCTCGTAGCCAAGCCGCTTCAGCTGACTCGGAGCGCGATGTCGGCGCGATGGAGTTCTAGAACAGTGCTCAGACCAAGGCTGCCACGGTACCAGCGCATCGCCGATGTGCTGCGCGAGCGGATCCTGAACGGGGCGACGGAACCCGGCGGGCGGCTTGCGAACCAGCGGCAGCTCGCGCGCGAGTTCGGCGTGACCCTGATGACGCTGCGCCAGGCGCTCGAGGTCCTCGAGCGGGAGAAGCTGATCGTCCGCCGGCACGGCCTCGGGACGTTCGTGGCCTCACCCGTGATCGACTACGACATCCTGCACCTCCCTCGATTTGCCGGCTACCTCTCCGCGCTCGGCGAGCCAGTCGCGACCCGGTTCGTGTCGGCGCGCTTTGCCACGGCGCCGCGCCCGGTGACCGAGGGGCTCGGACTCGGTCCGCGCCACCGCGTCTTCGTCCTCGAGCGAGTCCGCCTGCTGGAATCCCACCCGATAGGGCTCCAGCGCTCGTTCCTTCCGGCAGCGCTCGGCGAGGAGGTCGTGAAGACCGATCTCCGCATCACCCCGCTGCGCCACGTCCTCGAGTTCAAGCTGGGACTGACGATCTCACGCGCCCGGGAGACGATTTCGACAATCCGGATCGGCCGGCGCGAGGCGCGGGAGCTCGGCTGCCGGCCCGGGCTGGCGGCGTTCCTCTCCGAGCGCGTCTCGTACGCCGCGGACGGCACGCCGGCGGTCTTCGATAGCGTGTTCATCCCCGGCGACCGCTTCCGGATCACCCGTGACCTGACGTTCGACCTCCCCGGGATGCGCCCGGGCGAGACCGAAAGGGCTTCGACTCCGTGAAGATCCTGGTCCTGATCAAGCAGGTCCCGGACACCGCCACCCAGGTCCGTATCGGCGCTGACCCGCGCGCCATCGACCCGACCGGGGTCACGTGGATCATCTCCCCCTACGACGAGTTCGCCATCGAGGAAGCCCTCCGCATCAGGGAGAAGCGCGCCCAGAGCGAGGTAGTGACCGTCTCGCTCGGACCGGAGCGCGTCAAGGAAGCGCTGCGGTCCTCGCTGGCGATGGGCGCAGACCGCGCGGTCCATGTCAACGACCCGGGGCTCGAGTCGGCCGACACGCTGCTGACGGCGAGAGCGCTGGCCGCGGTGGTGAAGCAGGAGGCGGCGGCGCTCGTGCTCTGCGGGCGGCAGGCGATCGATGACGACATGGGCACCGTGCCCGCTCAGCTCGCCGAGCTCCTCGGCTGGCCGTCGCTCTACTGGATCATGGAGCAGTCCATCGACGCGGCCGGCGAGCGGATCCGCGCCGGCCGCCAGGTGGAGGGTGGCCTCGAGGTGATGGAGGCGCCCCTTCCGTGCGTGCTCACGGCGCAGAAGGGGCTCAACGAGCCCCGCTATCCCACCCTGAAGGGCATCATGGGCGCCAAGAAGAAGGAGATCCGGAACGTGCAGGCTGCAGAGCTCGGCCTCACCGCCGACCCGGCCCAGCTCTCGGTGGTCACGCTCCAGGCGCTGCCGCCTCGCCCATCCGGCCGCATCATCCCGGGTGACGTGAAGGACGCGGTGCGCGAGCTGGTTCGATCCCTGCGCGAGGAGGCCAAGGCGATCTGAGATGGCAAACGCATTCTGGTGCGTCGTCGAGGACGATCGACAGGGAGCGCCGAAGAAGGTGATGGCGGAGGTGCTGGGCGAGGCCGCGCGGCTGTCGGGCGGGCCGGTGGAGGCGGTGTGGCTCACGGACCGGGCCGAGGCGGAGGGAGCGAAGCAGCTCGCGGCGTGGGGTGCGGGCAAGATCTGGCTCCTGGAGAATGCCGCGTTCGCGCCGTACCGGGGCGAGGTGTGGGCAGGAGCGCTGGCCGCGCTGGCCACACGCGAGCAGCCCCGCGCGATCCTGGGCGCGGTGACGACTCGACAGCGCGAGCTGCTAGCGCGGCTGGCCGCGCGCCTCGGCGTGGGGTTCTCGGCCGACACGGTGGCGCTCGCCCTCGAAGGCGATTCGCTCGTCGCGACCCGGCCCGTCTACGCCGGGAAGCTGCTCGCCAAGGTGACCTGGGCAAGGACGCCGTGGGTCGCGACCCTCCGCCCCAACGTGTTCAAGCCCGCGGAGGCCGACCCGGCGCGTGAGCCGGTCGTCGAGCGCCCGTCCGTCGCGATCCCCGATGCCACGCTGCAGCTCGCCGAGCGGCGCGAGGAGGTGTCGACCGGGCTGCCCGAGCTGAGCGAGGCCGAGCTGGTCGTCTCGGGCGGCCGCGGCATGAAGGGGCCCGAGAACTTCGTGATCCTGGAACAGCTCGCGTCCGTGATCGGCGCCGCGGTCGGCGCCTCGCGGGCGGCGGTGGATGCGGGGTGGCGGCCGCATCGGTTCCAGATCGGCCAGACGGGCCGGACCATCTCACCCAAGCTCTATCTCGGCTTCGGGATCTCGGGTGCGATCCAGCACCTGGCGGGCATGCGGACGTCGAAGATCATCGTCGCGGTGAACAAGGACCCGGAGGCCCCGATCTTCAAGATCGCCGACTACGGTATCGTCGGCGACCTGTTCGAGGTGGTCCCGGCGCTCACCGACGAGTTCAAGAAGCTCCTGGGGAAATAGCGGGTGTCCAGATAGCCATGCGGATCGAGCTGACGCCCGAACAGGAGATGATCCGGGCGATGGCGCGGGAGTTCGCCGACGCCGAGATCCGCCCGATCGCGTCCGAGATCGACCGAGAGGCCCGCTTCCCGCACGAAACGGTCAAGCGGATGGGCGAGCTGGGCCTCCTCGGGATCGCCGTGCCGGCCGAGCACGGGGGCGGCGGCGCCGATGCGGTCTCGTACGCGGTCGCGCTCGAGGAGATCGCCAAGGCGTGCGCGTCGCACGCCGTGATCATGTCCGTCAACAACTCGCTTTTCTGCGAGCCGGTGCTGAAGTTCGGGACCGACGCGCAGCGAGAGCGGTTCCTCGCGCCCTACGCGAGCGGCCAACGGATCGGCTGCTTCGCGCTGACGGAGCCGCAGGCCGGCTCGGACGCGACGAACCAGCACACCCTGGCCGTGCGCGACGGCGACGCCTACGTGGTCAACGGCCGAAAGGTCTTCGTGACCAACGGCCGGGAGGCGTCGGCCGCGCTCGTCTTCTGTCAGACCGACCGCCAGCAGGGCCACCGGGGGATCTCGGCACTCCTGATCGAGAGGGGAGCGCCCGGATTTCTCGTCCCCAAGGTTGAGGAAAAGCTGGGGCTCCGGGCATCGGACACGGCAGAGTTCGTCTTCGAGGACTGCCGCGTGCCGGTCGCCAACCGGCTCGGCACCGAGGGGATGGGATTCAAGATCGCCATGAGCTCGCTCGACGGCGGCCGCATCGGGATTGCGGCCCAGGCGCTCGGCATCGCGGCCGGGGCCTACGAACTGGCCCTCGCCTACGCGCGCGAGCGCAAGTCGTTCGGGGTGCCGATCGGGCAGCACCAGATGGTGCAGTGGATGCTGGCCGACATGGCCACCGGAATCGACGCGGCCCGGCTCTTGACGCTGCGCGCGGCGTCGCTCAAGGACGCGGGCCAGCCGTTCGGCACCGCGTCGGCCATGGCCAAGCTCTTCGCATCCGAGACCGCCATGAAGGCGACCACCGATGCGGTCCAGATTCACGGGGGCTACGGGTTCATCAAGGACTACCAGGTGGAGCGGTACTTCCGTGACGCGAAGATCACCCAGATCTACGAGGGAACCTCGCAGATCCAGAAGCTCGTGATCGCGCGGTCGGTCCTCGGAGGATAGCGATGGAGCGGTCGGTCCGGTTCGAGACCATGAGCGGACTTCCCATCGAGCCCGTGTACACCCCGGCCCATCTCGGCGAGTGGCGCTACGAGGACCGGCTCGGTGCACCCGGCCAGTTCCCCTTCACGCGCGGCGTCTACCCGACGATGTACCGGGGCCGCCTCTGGACCATGCGGATGTTCGCGGGGTTCGGGCGTCCCGAGGACACCAACGCGCGCTTCACGTACCTCCTGGAGCAGGGCCAGACCGGGCTCTCGACAGCGTTCGACATGCCGGCGCTGATGGGCTTCGACGCCGATCATCCGCGGGCGCGGGGAGAAGTCGGCAAGGAGGGCGTGTCGATCTCGACTCTCGACGACATGGAGCGGCTCTTCGCGAACATCCCGCTCGGCGACGTCACGACCTCCATGACGATCAACTGCACGGCGTCGATCATCCTCGCCATGTACCTGGCGGTGGCGGACAGGCGGGGAATTCCCTGGGAACGGATCGGCGGGACGATCCAGAACGACATGCTCAAGGAGTTCATCGCCCAGAAGGAGTGGATTTGCCCCGTCGAGCCGGCCCTCCGCATCGTCGTCGACATGATCGAGTTCACGTCCACGCACGTCCCGAAATTCAATCCGGTCTCGATTTCGGGCTACCACATCCGGGAGGCGGGAGCGACTGCGGTGCAGGAGCTGGCCTTCACGCTGGCCGACGGCATCGGTTATGTCCAGGCCGGCGTGGACCGCGGCCTCGACGTCGACGCCTTCGCGCCCCGCCTCAGCTTCTTCTTCGACATCCACAACGACTTCTTCGAGGAAATCGCCAAGCTCCGGGCGGCGCGGCGGATCTGGGCGACCGTGATGCGCGACCGCTTTCACGCGGGTCGGCCCGAGTCGATGCGGCTCCGCACCCACACGCAGACCGCCGGGGTGTCGGCGACGGCGCAGCAGCCCCTGAACAACGTGGCCCGGGTGGCGCTCCAGGCTTTGGCGGCGGTGCTGGGGGGGGCGCAGTCGCTCCACACCAATTCCTATGACGAGACGTGGGCCCTGCCGACCGAGGAGGCCGTCACGGTCGCCCTGCGGACCCAGCAGATCATCGCCGAGGAGACCCACGTGCCGCTGACCATCGACCCGCTGGGCGGCGCGTACTTCCTCGAGACGCTGACCGACCGCATGGAAGCGGCGGCCATGGACTACATCCGGAAGATCGACGCCATGGGCGGGATTGCGCGGGCGATCGACGACGGGTATCCCCAGCGAGAGATCGCGGACTCCGCCTATCGCGCCCAGCTCATGGAGGACCGGGGCGACAAGGTGGTCGTCGGCGTCAACAAGTACGTCATGGCCGAGGAGCGCTCCATCAGCTATCTGCGGATCGACGAGAGCGTCGAGCTCGAGCAGATCGAGCGCGTCGGGCGGCTGAAGGCGGTGCGCGACATGACGAGGGTCGAGCATCGGCTCAAGCAGGTCGCCGAGGCGTGCCGGAACGGCCAGAACCTCATGCCGGTCCTGATCGACGCCGTCAAGGACTCGGTGAGCCTCGGCGAGATCTCGGACGTGTATCGCCAGGTGTTCGGCGTCTACCAGGAGCCGATCATCTTTTGATTGCCCATCCAGGCGGATGGCAGATGGAAGAGGAGGGACAGACGATGGTCAAGAGCGCCCAATGATGGAGCCGGTCAGGATCACCCAGGCGGCGACGCGGAAGCCACGGCCGAAGGACTCGGAGCTCGGGTTCGGCACGGTCTTCACGGATCACATGTTCGTGATGGACTTCGAGGAGGAGAAAGGCTGGTACGACCCACGGGTCGAGCCTTACGGGCCGCTTTCCCTCGATCCGGCCGCGGCGATCCTCCACTACGCCCAGTCCGTCTTCGACGGCCTCAAAGCGTTCCGGGGCCGGGATGGCCGGATCCGGCTCTTTCGACCGACCCGGCACATCGAGCGCCTGAATAACTCGGCCCGGCGCATGTGCATTCCGCCCCTCGACCCGGACGTCGCGCTCACCTCGCTGGTGACCCTCATCCGGCTGGATCAGGAATGGGTGCCCTCGAGCGTCGGCACCTCGCTCTACGTCCGCCCCACCGTCATCGCCAGCGAGCCCTTCCTCGGGGTGCGCCCCGCGAAGTCCTATCTCTACTTCGTGATCCTCTCCCCCGTCGGCGCGTACTACCCGGAGGGCATGAACCCGGTGAAGATCCTCGTCGTCGACCGGTACGTCCGCGCAGTCGACGGCGGGGTCGGCGCCGCCAAGACGGCCGGGAACTATGCCGCCAGCCTCCTTGCCGCCGAGGAGGCCAAGCATCAGGGGTTCACGCAGGTGCTGTGGCTCGACGGGGTGCACCGCCGGTACCTCGACGAGGTGGGCACCATGAACATCATGGTCAAGATCGGCGATGAGGTCATCACGCCGCCGCTCAGCGGCACGATCCTGCCGGGCGTGACCCGCGACTCCGCCCTGACGCTCCTGCGCCAGTGGGAGGTCCCGGTGGTCGAGCGCCAGATCGCCATCGACGAGGTGTTCGAGGCGGGGAAGCGTGGGAGGCTCGCGGAGGTGTGGGGGACCGGCACGGCGGCGGTCATCTCGCCGGTGGGCGAGCTGGCGTACCAGGGCGAGCGCATCCTGGTCAACGGCGGTCGGATCGGCAAGCTGACCCAGCGGCTCTACGACGGGATCGTCGCGATCCAGTCCGGGACCGCGCCCGACCCGCGCGGCTGGACCCTGGCAATCTAGCTGGATGCGGAGAAGCCCGCAGGCTGCTCAAAAAGGTCCAGATGCGAGGCGGCGCCTAAGGGCCGCACGCGAGGCGTACTCCCTGTACGTTGAGCGTGCGGCCGAGGGCGCCAACGAAGCAGATGGGCCTTTTTCAGCAGCCTGAGAGGCGCGTGCCAAGGAGCTGGAGATGAGCGACTGCATCTTCTGCAAGATTCGCGATGGCGACGCCCCGTCGGCCAAGATCTACGAGGACCAGCGGACGATGGTCATCATGGACATCCACCCGCTGAACTCGGGGCACTGCCTCGTCCTCACCAAGCCCCACGCGGCCACGATCTGGGAGGCCGACCCCGAGGATCTCCGGGCCGCGATTGCCACCGCCCAGAAAGTCGCCCTCGCGATCCGGGAAGCCCTGGAGCCCGACGGCCTCAACCTCCTCCAGGCCAACGGAGCCGCGGCATTCCAGTCGGTGCCGCACTTTCACTTCCACGTGATCCCGCGGTGGAATCACGACGAGAAGGGGTTCGACTGGAAGGCGGTGCCGGGCAATCGTGAGCAGATCCTGATGACGGGCTCGCGGATCCGCGACGCGCTACGGCAGCTGCAGTGACCCTGGGGATGATCCGATGAGCGAGCGCAAGGTCCGCGTGGTGGTGGCCAAGCCGGGACTCGACGGCCACGACCGTGGCGCGAAGATCGTGGCGCGGGCGCTCCGGGACGCTGGGTTCGAGGTCATCTACACCGGCCTCCACCAGACACCCGAGCAGATCGTGGCCACGGCGGTCCAGGAGGACGCGGACGCGATCGGCCTCTCCGTCCTGTCCGGCGCGCACAACTATCTCTTCAAGCGGGTGATCGACCTGTTGAAGGAAAAGGGCGCGGACGACGTCGTCGTCTTCGGCGGCGGCATCATCCCGCCCGAGGACGTGGCGGCCCTGAAGGAGATGGGGGTGAAGGAGCTGTTCGCCCCGGGCACCTCGACCCAGCAGATCATTCGCTTCGTGCGCGACACCGTCCGCGCCTCCGTCTAGAGGGCTCGAGCCGAACCCCATGAACTTCGAGCTGACGGCCGAGCAGGCGCAGATCCGGGCTGTGGCCCGCGAGTTCGCCGAGGCCGAGCTCGGGGCCAAGATCGCCCCCTACGACGAGCGCCACGAGTTCCCCCACGAGATCGTCGGGAAGCTCGGCGAGCTTGGCTTCATGGGAGTGCTCGTCCCTCCGGACTACGGCGGCGCCGGGCTCGACTACGTCTCCTACGCGCTCATCGTCGAGGAGCTCAGCCGGGGTGACGCCTCGGTCGCAATCACGATGTGGGCCCACAACTCGCTCTGCGCGAACCACATCGCCCTCTTTGGGTCGAAGCCACAGAAGGAGACGTACTTGCCGCCGCTCGCCCGTGGCGACGTGCTCGGTGCCTGGGGGCTCACCGAGCCGAACTCCGGATCCGACGCCGCGGCCATGCGAACGCGGGCGGTCCGCGACGAGGGCGAGTGGGTCCTCACCGGGACGAAGGCCTTCATCACCAACGGGAGTCTGGCGCACACCGCTGTCGTCATGGCCATCACCGACCCCCCGAAGCGCCAGAAGGGCATCTCGGCCTTCGTGCTCGAGAAGGGGACGCCGGGCTTCGGGCCGGGCCAGCGCTACCGGAAGCTCGGCCTGCACGCGTCGGACACGGCCGAGCTCGTCCTCGACAATGCGCGCGTGCCGGCCGCCAGCCTGCTGGGCGACCTCCATCAGGGGTTCATCCAGGCCATGCAGGTGCTCGAGGGAGGCCGGATCGCCATGGCGGCGATGGCCGTCGGGATCGCCCAGGGGGCGCTCGACCATGCGGTGAAGTACATGCGCGAGCGCACCGCGTTTGGCCAGACGCTCGCGGAGTTCAACGGACTCCAGGGTATCGTGGCCGAGCTGGCCACCGAGATCGAAGCCGCGCGCCTCCTCACGCTGCGGGCCGCCGATCTCAAGGACCGGGGTGAGCCGGTGCGCCATACGGCCGCAATGGCCAAGGTATTCGCCTCGGAAGTGGCGATGAAGGCGGCGTCGAAAGCGGTGCAGCTCCACGGCGGAGCCGGGTATATTACTGACTTCCCGGTGGAGCGCATCTTCAGGGACGCCAAGCTCACCGAGATCGGCGAGGGGACGTCCGAGGTGCAGCGGCTCGTCATTGCCCGGGAGATCTTGCAGCTGAGATAGCCACGAGGAGGAAGAGATGAGCGAGCTTTCACGTCGAGAGTGGCTCACCGTCGCCGGGACCCTGGCGGCGGTGGCAGCGGTGCCGGCAGCGGCGGGCGCGCAGGGGTCGGCGGCCGCCGACGATCTGGTGCGGACGATCAAGGGCGCGCGGGTGTTCGACCTGTCGTTCCTGTGGAACGACCAGGCCCCGGTGCTGTCGCTGAATCCCCCCTACCGGTTTGCCCTTGATCGGACACACCGGATGACCTACGAGATCTTTGGCCAGGTCCCCGAGAGCCAGGTCTCCTGGTCGTCGGACATTATGTACTTCAGCGGCCAGCACGGTTCGCCGACCCTCGACGCGATCGGACACATCGGGCGCAACCTGAAGCTGCACGGCGGCGTCGATGCGACCACGGCCACCTCGACCCCCGGGGGAATTGGCGCGAACCTCGGCGTCGAGGCGTTCCCGGCGGACCTGATGGTGAACCGGGTCGTCTTCCTCGACGTGGCCCGTCAGATCGCCGGGGGCCGTCCCGATCCGTTGCCTCCGGACTTCGAGATCACGGCGAAGCACCTGGACGACACGGCGAAGGCCGAGGGCGTGCAGATCAACCGCGGCGACTCGCTCCTGGTCCGCACCGGCTGGGGGCAGTTCTTTGCGAAGGACAACGCCAAGTACCTTGGCCAACAGTCCCCGGGGCCGGGCCAGGATGCGGCGCGATGGATCATCGCCAAGGGCGTGCGTCTGGCCGGCGACGACACGGCGACGTTCGAGCGGCGGCCCGCGATGTACGGCAAGGAGCTCTTCAGCGTGCACATGATGCTGATCGCCGACAACGGGATCTACATCGTGGAGAACGCCAACCTCGAGCCTCTCTCGGAGGCCAAGGCGTATGTGGCGGTGCTGATCACGACGCCGCTCAGGGTGCAGGGCGCGAGCGGCTCGCCGCTGAGGATGATCGCACTCGCGCCGTAGTGGTCCGGCCCCTCGTCGACGTCGAGCACGTCTCCAAGCGGTATGATACGTCGTCGGGCGCCGTCGAGGCGCTCGCCGACGTCTCGCTGGCGGTCAGCGCGCGGGAATTCTGCTCCATCATCGGCCCCTCGGGCTGCGGCAAGTCGACGCTCCTGTCCATGATCGGGGGGCTCGTCGCCCCCGACCGCGGGGCAATCCGGGTCGACGGGCGACCGGTGACCGGACCGGATCCCCGTACGGTCGCGATGGTGTTCCAGGACGCCGGGCTCCTCCCCTGGCGCAGCGCCCTCGACAACATCGCGTTCGGCCTCGAGCTCCGAGGCGTTCCGGCGGCCGAACGGCGGCGGATTGCCCGCGACCTGCTCGACCCTCTCGGCCTGCGGGACTTCGCGGAGAAGTATCCGCGCGAGCTGTCGGGCGGCATGCGGCAGCGCGTGGCGATTGCCCGCGCGCTGGCCGTGGATTCACCGATTCTCCTGATGGACGAGCCCTTCGGCGCCCTGGACGAGCAGACGCGCCGGCTCATGGGCGAGTGGCTCCTCGGTATCTGGACCCGTGCTCGGAAGACGGTGGTCCTCGTGACCCACAGCCTGCACGAGGCCGTCGCGCTCTCCACGCGCGTCGTGGTGATGACCGCGCGGCCGGGGCGCGTCAAGAGCGTCATCGATCTCCCGCTGCAGTACCCCCGCGACCTCGAGTCACCCGAGGTCGCCTCCTTTCGCGCCAAGCTCTGGGGCGAGATCCGTGACGAGTCCCTCCGCGCCTTGTAGCCCCCGGAGGGGGCCTCGACGGCCCCCTCCGGGCCTCCCCACCGAACGGGTTGCGCCGGCAAAGCCGGCGCTCGAACAGAGCCGAGGCTGCATTTGCGGGCACCTCGACAGATTCGGGAGGGAACCAGATTCGAGAGGAGGTGGGCACCAGCCGCGGCGGGCCGACGCTCCACGCGACGGCGGCCCCGCCTGCGCTTCACCCATCGTCGGATTGAGGTGACATGAGCGCGCACGGGGTTGGGGTGGCGCGGGTGGCGCTCGTGGTCGCCGTTCTTGGGTTCTGGGAAGCGCTGGCGCAACTCGGCAGCCCGCTCCTCTACGTCCCGCCGTCCCGGGCATTGCCCGCGCTGGCCCGGCTCGTGTCACTCCAGTCGTTCCCGGGCTTGCCCGAGCACCTCTGGGTGACCCTCGGTGAGATCGGGCTCGCCTATGCGCTGGCCGTCGGGATGGGTATCGCCACGGGCTTCGTCCTTGGCCTCTGGCCGTTCATCGGGCGGACCTACGCGCCCCTCCTCGGTGTGGCATACGCGGTGCCGAGCGTCGTCTGGTATCCGTCGCTGATGCTACTGTTCGGCCTGGGCGCTGCGTCGAAAATCGCGTTCGGCGCGCTCCTTGGCTTCTACCCGATGGTCGTGGCAGTCCTGGCCGGCATCGAGCAAGTCAATCCCCATTTGGTGACGGTCGCGCGCGCGTTCGGCGCCGGCCGGACCGCGATCTTCGTGCGGATCATGCTGCCGGCCATGCTGTCGACCCTGGTCAGCGGGCTTCGCGCAGGCCTCGCGCTCTCGGTCGTCGGCGTCATCGTCGGGGAGGTGCTGGGCTCGAAGGCTGGCCTGGGCTACCTCATCAACTACGCGTATGGTCTGCTGCGAACGGCCGACTACGTCGCGCTCGTCATCCTGACGGTCGTGGTCGTGGTGGCGATCGATGGCCTCGCGGGCCTCATCGAGCGGCGCTCCCGGCGGTGGGTGTGAGGGTCCACGCGCTCCGGGTCGTGACCGTCCTGGCGATCCTCGTCGCCTGGGAGCTGACCGTCCGCGCCGGCCTCGCGGACCCGCTCTTTGTTCCCGAGCCGACCGCGGTGGTCCGGGTACTCGGGGCCGTGACGCGCGCGGCGCTCGGGAGCTTCGCGGAGACGCTGGGGAAGGTGGCGGTCGCCTACGGCCTCTCGGTGGTCCTGGGGGTCGGGCTCGGGGTGATCCTCGGCTCGGCGCGGGCCATGCGCGACGTCCTGAATCCGTTCGTCGTTCTCCTGTACGGGCTGCCGAAAATCCTGGTCCTCCCGTGGATCATCCTCCTCATGGGGACCGGCGCCGCGCCGGCCGTGCTCTACGGGACGCTGCACGGCTTCTTTCCCGTGCTGCTCCTCGTCATGGGGAGCGTGCGCGACATCGACCCTACCCTGGTCGTCGTCGCCCGCGCATTCGGCGCCACCGCGGGGCAGATCTACCTCCGGGTGATCCTGCCGGCGATCGTCCCGGCCGTCCTGGGCGGGATGCGGCTCGGGATCGTCTTCGCCCTCCTCGGCGTGCTGATCGTCGAGATGTTCTCGGGCATCCGGGGTATCGGATTTCTGCTCGGCGCGTATGCGAACAGCTTCCAGGCGGCCGAGCTGTTCGCCGCCACCCTGCTGGTGTCGAGCGTCTCGATGGGGATCGTCCTGGTGCTCGACAGCATGACCGGGCGCCTTTCTCGTTGGCGGTAGGGTACGGGGAGGGCTCCCTGCCCCTTCCCGACCTCGCCGGGTTGATCACCCGGGAAGTCGCACGGCTGAATGCGGAGGACCTCACGACTACAGGGGATCCGCTTCAAGAGGAGGAAGGTCATGGATTTCGGAATGCTCGCATCGCGGGTGGTGGTGGGGCTGCTCGCCGGCTGGGTGGGGTCCGCCGACATGGAGGACACGAGCGAGGGGTGCTCCGGGTCTCAGGGGAGACCCGGAGGGTGATAACTCGGTGAGCGAACCTCGTAAGGTTCCCGACGATCGTCAGAGCGCTATCTCGTGCGCCCGCCTACCAGCGGCTGCTGCCGCTGCGGCTCCAGTTTGAGCCGCTGTTCCGGTTGCTGCCCGTGGAGTTGGCCATCTCGACCTTCAGCGTCCGGCCGTCCACCTCTTTGCCATTGAACTGCTTGACGGCCTCGGCAGCTGCCTCGCCCGACGCCATTTCGACGAAGCCGAATCCCCGCGACTGTCCGGTGTCACGATCCGTCACTACGACGGCTGACTCGACCCCGCCGGCCTGAGTGAACACTTCGCGCAAGCGGTCGTTGGACGTGGAAAACGCAAGGCCTCCGATGAAAAGCTTGTGTGCCATCGCGAACCTCCAGACAGATCTCCCGCAGTTGAGGACACTCCCTGGAACGCGGAAGAGGGCGCCAGAGTCGTGATCTGGAGGGGCAGGGGTGCACAATGAACCGACAGCCAGGCCAGATGGGCGTCATGATGCCACACTCTGACCCTGGCGGTAGGCTTACTTTCGCCCGCTCCGAAGACGCGCCAGCCCGATGGTCTCAACGGTGCGACGGTGCCGGCCCCGACGGCCGAAGAAGTGTCGCGACTGGCGTTCGGGACACCCAAGGACGCGGTCGAAATGCGGCACTCGCGGACGAGCAGGCACAGCAGCCCGACGAGGGGACGGCCTGCGTGGCCCGCGCAGGGCGGTCGGCACCTCGTGGAAACGACTAGCCTGGATTTCCACGGACGGGAGTTCGCCTAAGATTCAGCCTCCCGGCCGCGGTCTCATGTGGTCAAGCGAAGCGGCACGCCATTCCACCAGGGCACCTTGACGGGCTTGTTGAGCC
>Ga0187892_10000387_pt1 | contig 115734 bp, 85 predicted proteins | sample MA1701073metaG_FD_139345 | JGI IMG/M metagenome (GOLD analysis project Ga0187892, IMG submission 139345) | Bio-ooze microbial communities from a basaltic lava cave in the Kipuka Kanohina Cave System on the Island of Hawaii, USA - MA170107-3 metaG ... | reverse complement strand
TTCAAACGCCTGCTCTTACGTTTTGAGACCAAGCAAAAACGTCATCGCGGATTCAAGCTGATCGCCTTCACACTCATCAATCTTAGAGAGTTTTGTAAAGCGTGAAACTTGCAACCAGTTCCAAATCAAGTCCCCCCGATAAACCAGCTCAACGCCTGATCTGTTCATCCGAACCGCTGGCGGTTGCTGACATACAGTCGGGCAAAAGATACACATTGTGTGTTCTGTCGAAGTTAGGGATGTGTTAGCCGCGCGTTATTATTGCGTTCGGAAAGGGTCAAATTTGAAGCAGGTGTGTTATCTTTCCGCCGGTTTCCGCCGGGAACATTGCTAAATCAGGCGGCGTAAGACTGATGGCAAACCAACAGCTCGGAAAGTTAAAGCAAAACATAGGAGGTAAGCTATGGGCGCGGAATTTACTGCGGCAATGAGTGACGGCGGCTTCTATACCTTCGAGCACGATGTGACGCGGATTGTGGCTGGCGATCCTGAAAGCGTGCGGGCGCGGCTGGCTGATGCGCTCGAGCAGGCGGGCTACCGGGTGCTGAATGAAAATCCCATTCAGGCGCGACGCAGCGCGCGCGGCGGAGCGACGACTGGCTGTTCCACCAACATCCTTGATTACTCGACATCGCTCAACATCGGCTTGAAATCCGCCGGGCCGAATTCGACCCGCGTCACTTTCGATTACGTCGTCAAGCAGGTCTACACCGGCTATCTGTCAAAAGGTGATCGTCACACGCTGACACGCGAGGCCGAAGCGGTTATTGCGCTGGCGACAACGCGCGCGACGCCGTCAACCTGTTCATCTTGTGGCGCAGAGATCGTGGGCGGTTCGCGTTTCTGCCGCCAATGCGGCGCGCCAAAGAACACGACCCATCCGGCTGAGATGGAAGTGTTGCGGCTGACGGCGGGCGCAAACGCCAGTTACAAGAGCATCGCTCCCGGCGCGTTTTTCATCATCATCGCGATGCTCCTCCCGCTCATCCTCTTCTTCCTCGACCAGGATTCGGCGAAGTTCGCCAAAAGGGTGATGGCTATCTCCGCAATGGCTGCGGCGTTGGGCGCGAGTGGATTGATTATGTTGTTTATGGGATTGTTTCGTCTGCGGAAGCTGGCTAAGCCGCCGACCGAGGCGGAGTCGCTGCCACTGCCGCCGCGCCGGAGCATCGGCGTTCCCGATACGGCGGAGTTGCCGCCTCAATCTGTTCAACATTCCGTCACCGAAGCGACCACGGATTTGCTGTCTCAGAAGGCCGAGCGGATGAATTGATCCGGATCCGTTTCAGAAAAGCCGCGCAAAAAGTTCAGGGGCGAGGTAACCTCGCCCCTTTTGCTTGTCTGTTGTTTTGTTTATGCCGCAAGCTGATCAGTTGCCAGCCGGTTTGCCGAATTTCGCGTCGTCAATCTCGACGTTGTGTTTGATCTCGGTGAATTTCATGCTTACCGCATACATCGGATTGACGTTCTTCATCGTGTGAGCGATCTTGATTCCGTCCACGACCTTGTAATCATCCAGGTAAGTCTCGACCATCATTTTTCCCTGCGGGGTATCGGCTTCGGCGTCCTGCCGCACAAGCAGGCCGGTGTTGATATCGAAGTAAAACTTCTCAGGGCTGCCTTCGGCGGGAGTGCCTTCGATCACCCAGGCTTCGTACGAACCGACCTTCTCTTTACCTTTCACCTCCATCTTCGTGTATTGCTTTTTGAGGTTGAGCGCCGTGTAAAAATCCGCCTTGCGCTTCCGTGTGGCCAGTTCGGGGCCAGCCCATTCACGCAACCCCTGCGCCGGGTCGGATGACCAGCCCTTCGCGCCGTCGAAGACCTCATTCACCACGCCAAATCCGGCGATGTTCACTACGACCGCGATCTTGTTCGGAGCTTTACTGAAAACCTCGACGGCGCCTGTGGCGCCAAACGCTTCGATCTCGAGTGAACCTTTGACCGAGCGCGAAGTGAGCTTCTCGACGGCTTCCTTGCCGCCGATGGCTTTGAGACTTTTATCGAGGATCTCGTCAACCGTCGGAGCAGCCGTCGCCGGTTTCGTTTCGGCTTTGGCCGCGTCGGGTTTCGGAGCGTCCGCTTTCGGTTTGTCCTGCGCTGCGACGGCGACAGTCGCCAGCAGCGAGAAAGCTAAAATCAGCGCAATGCGTTTCATGGTGTTCTTCCTTTCTGGTTTGAAATCAGTACCGCGAGCGGTAGCGAGCGGCCCGTTGATGACAACACGCTCGCTACCGCTCGCGGTACTGACTTATTTTACGGCGCGCGATTTCCGCTGCGATTGGCGGATTTCTTCGACGGCCGCGTCAAGTTGCGCGTCGCGGCCAGCAAGCAACGACGCGCGGTTCCATTTCACTTCGATATCCGGAATCACGCCGCGCCCTTCGATCAGGACGCCTTTCGGGGTCCTGAAGTCGGCGATGGCGAATTGAAAGAGCGCGCCGGTCGGGAGTTTTTGAAAATAGGATGGCAAACACGCGCCAGCGCTGCGTTCGCCAATCACCACGGCGCGTCCCATTTCCTGCATCCCGCCCGAAAAAATTTCGCTGGTCGAGCCGCTGCCGCCGTCAATCAAGATGGCGACCGGGCCGGTGAACGGATTCGATTGCGGGAAGACGACGAACTTCAACTCATTCGTTCGCATTTTCATCGTGCCGAGCGTGGCAGCTTGCGTCGTCAACAATCCGGCGATGCCCGAAGCCATCGCGCCAACGCCGCCCGGATTTCCGCGAAGATCGAAAATCAATCCGCCAGCGCCGCTGAATTGCCGAACCGCGGCTTTCACTTTTTCCATCACCGGAAGCACGAAAACATTGAACCGGATGTAACCAACGTCGCCCGGCAATCGCTTCGCCTCGAACTCGGTGTATTGCGGCGGGAAGTTACCGAATTTCGGCGACAACTCGCCTTTCAGCTTTTCGCGGGTGATGGTAGCGGCGCTTTTCCGATCCTGACCGTCGAGATAAACGACCTTCACCGCCGTCCCCGGATCACCGTTGATGGCAGCGAGAACGCGCCGAGTGGCGCGCACGTTTTTGAGTTCCGCCCGGTCGGCGCTTTTGGCGAGGCTTTCGACGACTTGCTCCACGGTTTGATCGTCAATCTGTTTGATGACGAAGCCCGGACGCAATCCCGCTTTCGCCGCGCCCGAATCCGGCTCGACGCGCGTGATTACCGCCAAGCCATCAACCAGCCGCAGATCAATGCCGATGCCGCCGTTCGATATCTCTTTCTGATCTTCGGGAATGACGGCTTCGGGCGGGATGATGTTGAAATGCGATTGGCGCAACTCTCCGAGCATCTCTTGCAATGCGCGGTAGAGTTCCTGGTCACTCTGGGAAGCGGCGGCTCGCGGCGCATACTTTTCCCGGACTTTGTCCCAGTCAACGCCACCGAAAGTCGGATCGAAATGTTTCTCTTTCACAGTGCGCCAGACGATGTCGAAGGTTTGTTGGCGAAGGCTATTGTTTTTTTCGCTTGAAGCGGCGGAGCCAATGACAGGTTGCGCTGGCGAAGGCTGCTGCGCCCGGACGGCGTCAACGCAGATCATCGCGCCCAGGACAAGCAAGATCGCCAGAATCTGCTTTTTGTTCATCAACCGTTCCTCGTTATGACTCGTTCTGACCATTCTGAATTGATAACGCCCCGGAACCGGCGGCGCGAAACGATTATACCTTACGAAAGCGGCCTGCGAATGTTCCGAATTGATTTAGCCGCCAAGCTGATTTAGCATTCGCGGGTAATTCAAGCCCGTAAAGTCGGATTTTGTGCCCTGCTTAATTAGCGTCAAATCGAACTTATCACACTACTCGGAATGATTAACGTATGCCCTCAATGCAAAGCGCCAATCCCGCGTGAGATAAGCCGGTTCTGCAATCAATGCGGCGCCGATTTGCGCGCGATCTCGGCCTCGCTCGGAGAGATTGATATCAGCGACACAGGAACCCTGCTTGAATCGCCAAAACCTGAGACACCGCTTATAATCTCCCCTGAGATTTCATCTGAAATCCCACAAAATGTTGTAATCCCGATTAGCGCGCCTCTCGGACAATCTTCGCAAAAGACTATTATGGTAGCTACACAAAATGACGCACAGCCCCAACGGTCGGAAGGTATTTTGCACATCCTGTTGCGCGACGGCAGCGTGACGGAACGCGATTTGGCCGACGAAACCCGCATCGGCAAAGGACCGCAGAACGACATTATTCTCGCCGACGCGTCGGTCTCCTCCACGCACGCGCTGATCAGCTTTGAAAATGGCGTCTATGTGCTCAGTGACCTGGGCAGCCGCAACGGGACGTTACTCAATGAGGTGCGAATCACCGAGCCGCGCCCGTTACAGCACGGCGATTTGATCAAGATGGGGCATTGCACAATAACGTTCCGGCTGAAGGAAGCGAGCGATACGCTCTCGATGCCGCGCACGCAAATTCTGGGCGCATCGGGGCCGCCGCCGCCGCCGCCCGCCCCGCCCGCCCCGAAACCCGCGGCGTTGACCGAAGACGCGCTGGCCGACGCGCTGGTCTCTTCCGGTCTGGTCGCTGGAGCCGAAGTGGGGCGTTTACGCGGCCAGGACGCGCGGGGCCGTCGTTTCTGCCGCGCCCTGCTCGAAGAGAACCTGGTCTCCGAAATCGGATTGCGCGATCTGATGAGCCGCACGTTCAATATCACTCCGGTCGAATTGAAGACGACGGAGGTTGACACGGTGGCGGCTTCCGCTCTGCGTCCACAATTTCTGCGCGAACGGCTGGTCTGCCCCATTGTCACTCAACCAGACCGTCTGATGATCGCCGTCGCCGATCCGACCGACAAAGCCACGATTGACGAAGTCGAGCGCGTCACGAATAAAAAAGCCTCGCTGCGGCTGGCGGTTCCCAGCGAGATCATCGCGCGGCTCGACCATTTCTTCATGCCGCGATTGATCGGCGTGATGCCGACGGGTGAAAAGATCGAAGCTCTGCTTAACCATTCCGAAATCGAAATCGGCAAGGCCCCGCACAACCGGCTGGTCATTTCGGATCCGACGGTCAGCAGCACGCACGCCATCGTGCTGGTGCGTGACGGCGGTTACAGCATCGTTGATCTGGGCAGCAGCAACGGCACCTTCGTCAACGGACAGCGGCTCGGAAGCGAATCACACACGCTGCAGCATGGCAACAAGATTCAACTCGGCCAAGCGCTGCTCATTTTCCAAAACCCGGCGGAAACCGTCGAAAACAAAACCGCCAGGCTGTCGCTCGAAGCGATTGAAGAGATTCGCCGCCGCGCGATGGTGAGCGCAACACAACCTACGGCTCAACCGGGAGTGCGAACCGATCCAAGTTTCTCGCCGCCGCCGCCGGGTTTCGCGCCCGCTCCATCTCCAACGGCTTCGACCGATGATGGAGACAAAGCTGAGAAGAAAAAGAAGAAAAAGGACAAGGACAAAAACAGTTGGTTCAGCGCCAACGCTTTGAGCCGGATTGTGGCGCAGGTGGTCGCTGCGCTGATTACATTGCTGGGCGCGTACTATTTGCTCAGGCCGGCGACGCCGACGAGCAACGACCCAGGCATTTCATCCGGCGGTTCAGGCGGGACGCAGACACCGAAGCTCGAACGCACGGCTGACTGGGAAGGTTTCAGCACCGGGCTTCTTTCATTCAGACGCGGCATTGAGGCTTCGGGTGTCGCCTTCGCTCCCGGTTTGAATGGCGCGCTCTTCATCTCGGATAGCAGCGAAGGCGAGGCGCTCTGGATGCAACTCGACGAAAACGGCAAACAGATCGGCTCGATTAAAAACATTCCGCTCAGCGTCAGCTTCAAAGACCCCGAAGCCCTCACTCAGGGCAATTCGTTCTTCTATCTGGTCACCTCTCAATCCGATCCGAAAGACGGCGCGCAAAACGCCCTCGTCCGCTTCGACATCGACCCGGGGACGCAAACCCTGCGCGGCCAGCCGGAGATCATCAACGACCTGCGCTCGTTCCTGCTCCAGAAAGTGGCGGAGATTTCTTCGCGCGGAGCGCCGCCGGGGCCGCAAGGCGGTTTGAACATCGAGGGCATCGCGTGGGACCCGAACAACGAACGCTTGCTGCTCGGCTTGCGTTCGCCGCAGATCGGCGCGCAGGCCGTGCTCATCCCGATCAAACTGATCAATCCGCGCGGGCCGTTCACACTCGAAAACCTGAAAATTGACGACCCGAACGTGATCATCCTCTCGCTCGACGGTCACGGTGTGCGCGACCTCACCTACGATCCGCGTTTGAAAAACTTCCTGATCATTTCCGGCGCGCCTGAAACCTCGCCGAAGACCGACTTCGGATTATGGGAATGGACGGGCCAACCGGACGCCAAACCGGTCAAGCTGATGACGCTTGAAGACAAGATGAAACCGGAAGGCGTAACCAGCGTGACGATCAACGGGCGCAGCTACGTTTTTGTGGTTGGTGATGCGGGAAGTTACCTGAGGCTGGATTACAAATAGGGATCAAAAGGCGAAAGATCGCTTTGATTTCCCTGATCCTTCGACCCCACGAACTCCGCCTGTGTCTGACGGGAACCGGTCAGATTCAATCCGCAATCGCGCCCCATGAACAAAAAACCCTATTTTCAAGGAGATCTCCAATGCTGTATCCGTTGCCATACCCACGCAAATCTCGTCCCCGCCCATTCGTTTTGCTCGCTTTTGCGCTCGCTTTTGGTTTCGCGCTGATGAGTGTTTCAGCGCCGCTCGCCGCTCCCCCACGCAGCGATGGCGCGCTACAAAAGAAAAACAAGGAGTCGAAGAAAGAAGCAAAGAAAGAAGCAAAGAAGGAGTCGAAGAAGCAAGCGATAGAAGAACCGATAGAAGAACCGAAAAAAGAGGCCAAGAAAGAAGCGAAAAAAGAAGCCAAGAAATCATCCATTGCTCCAACCGAGTCCGGCGCTCCGGCGCTCCGGGAGGATCGCAGCGAAGTTTCAAAATTGAGCCTGTTCTGGGGCATCGGCAGTGAAGCCGGGATGCCAAAGCCGCCCTTTCGATTTGACAAGGAAGATCTCACGGGCACCAACCCCAAGATCAAAGTGATCGATGCCAACGGCGTGAAATGGAACATCAAGTTCGACGAAGAGGTTCACGCCGAAGTCGCCTGCAGCCGGATCGTTTGGGCGTGCGGTTATATGGTCGAAGAGAGCTACTTCATTTCGTCGGGCAAGGTAAGCGGCGTGAGCGGTCTCGGTCGCGCGGCGAAATTCGTCGGCCGGGATGGATCGTTCGTCAACGGAATGTTCGAGAAACGGCCCGAGAACATCGCCCGCCGCGGAGTCAATTGGGATTGGGACCGCAATCCTTTCGTCGGCACGAAGGAATTGTCGGGACTGGCGATTCTCAATTGCCTGCTCAGCAACTGGGACGCCAAACCGACCAACAACAACGTGCTCGGCATGCGCGATGATAACGGCGCCGTGAAGGATTGGTATCTCGTCGCCGATTGGGGCGGCACGCTGGGCAAGACCGGCGGATTCATGTCGCACTCGAAATGGGATTTGGCTGATTACTCCAAGCAGCAATTCGTGACGGGATCGAAAAGCGACTCCGTCAATTTCCACTACTCCGGCAAAATGAGCGCGCTGCGATCGGTCCCGCGCGAACACGCGAAATGGTTTGCCGGCATTGTCAGTCAGTTGAGCGACCAGCAAATTCGTGATGCGTTCCGGGCGGCAGGCGCTTCGCCCTCCGAGACCGAAGGCTTCACCACGCAGATTCGCAAACGCATCAATGAACTGATAGCGGCGGCAGGAAGGTAATGCAGGTAATCATTCAACCGCGCGACGGCATTGAACCGTTGCTTGACGGAATCGGTCAGGCCACAGCGAGCATCGAGATCATCATCTACCGGCTCGACCGCCTGGAGATCGAGCAGGCGCTGGTCGAAGCCGCCGCGCGGGGCGTCTCCGTTCACGCCCTCATCACATACACCAACAAAGAAGACCTCAAGGAAATCAAAAAGCTGGAAAAGCGGTTGACCGAACGCGGCGTGCGAGTGACGCGCACCGCCGAAGACCTGGTGCGTTATCACAGCAAAGTGATGATCATTGACCGCCGGCTGGTCTTCCTGCTCACGTTCAATTTCACTTTCCTGGACATTCATCACAGCCGCAGCTTCGGCATCGTCACCGAAAACGAGTCGCTCGTGGCCGAAGCCGTTCGCCTGTTCGAAGCCGACGCGATCCGGCAAAAGCGTCCGCCCGCGATTGAAAATTTCGTCGTCAGCCCGGTCAACTCGCGCGAAAGATTGACGGAGTTCATCCTCGGCGCCGAAAAACAGTTGCTGATTTACGACGGCAAATTGAGCGACGCTCAGATGATCAAACACCTGACCAGCCGCGCCCGCGCCGGGGTTGACATCAAAGTCATCGGCGAGATGCCGAAGCGAGTCAAAGGCATCAAGCTCAGAAAAATACCGCTCATCAAGCTGCACGCGCAGGCGATCATCCGCGATGGTAAAGATGTCTTTTTCGGCAGCCAGAGTCTGCGCAAAGCGGAACTGGACCTGCGGCGCGAAGTGGGGATGATCACCGACGACCCAGAGGCCGTCCAGAGTTTCTTCATTATTTTTGAAATGGACTGGGGCGACATTATCGAACAAGAAATCCCCATTCAAAAGACAAAGGACCAAAGACAGAAATGAAATTCGGAACTTTTCAAATCCCCAATCTCAAATCAGTGATCCTCGCGCTGTCGCTGTTGGCGCTGATCATCACCCTGACGCCGGCGCAAAACGGAAACCTCGCCAAACCGGCCATCACCTTCGCCGTCGTCGGCGACACCGGCACGGGCGATGAAGCGCAACTGGCCGTCGCCAGACAGATGGTCAAACAACGCGCCAAGACTCCTTTCGAGTTCGTGATCATGCTCGGTGACAACATCTACGAGAAAGGCGAAGAGAAATACGTCCGGTCGCATTTTGAAGAGCCTTACAAAGACCTGCTCGCCGCCGGGGTCAGTTTTTACGCCACGCTAGGCAATCACGACATCGTCAAGGGAACGGAGTTCCAGACCAACTACCAGCATTTCAACATGGGCGGAAAGCGGTACTACAATTTCACGAAAATTCCGGATGACAGCGGCGCCAGCCTGCTCGAATTTTTCGCGTTGGATTCGAACCTGATGAGCGCGGAACAATTGAAATGGTTGGATGACAATCTGAAAGCCTCGAAGGCCAGGTGGAGGGTCGCCTTCAGCCATCATTCGATCTATTCCTCGGCGCGCATGCATAGACCTTACCTCAAGCTGCGCGAGCAACTCGAACCGCTCTACGTCAAGCACGGAGTCAACGCGGTCTTCTCCGGCCATTCGCATTGTTACGAGCGAGTCAAACCGCAAAATGGCGTGCATTACTTCACCGAAGGCGCCAGCGGCGAGATCAAACGAAAAACCCTGGATCGCAGCAGCCCGCTTTTCGCCGCCGGCGCCGACGAGGTCAATTCGTTTCTGATCGTTCAGGTGAGCGAAAACGAGATGAAGGTCGAAGCCATCGGCGCCGATGGAAGCCTGATTGACTCCTACACGATCAAACGCAAGGCTGAGTGATTTCGCCGATTCAGACGATCAGTTCCAATCCTGAAAACCGCGTCTACGCTTCGACCCCTTTCTCCCGTCTAGCATCCCACTTCATATATTTACTCTTACGGTAGGAGTCGACGGCCAAGCGCACAGCGACCACGCCGTAATAGCCGGTCACCACATCGCACTTCAAAGCTTCGCCGCCGCGGATCGCGTTCTGGAGGTTGCGGTGATGAAGCGTGATGTCTTCGCCGCCGGTCTTCTTGTGGACGACCTGCGGCTTATCGCCCTCTTTGTTGAAGCGCTCCTGGGGGCGGATGACGAAGCCTTCGCGGTTGAATTCGAGCGTGGCTTCGTGGCCGCGAATGACGTGCGGGATCGGCGTGTCGTTGGCCATCGAAGAGAGCACGACGACCGACAGGCCTTCGGGATAATCGAGCATCAGGTTGAAGGTGTCGGGAATCTCCGCCGCGCTGTCGCGGAACTCCCATTTGCCCCCAACGGCGACAGCGCGGTCAGGGAACTTCAGATCGAGCGCGCGAATGATGCGCGTGATGCGATGAACGAAGAGGTCGGTCGCTATGCCGCCCGAATAATCCCAGTAACGCCGCCAATGAAGGAAGCGGTCGAGATCGAACGGGCGTTTCGGCGCGGGTCCCAGGAACGCATTCCAATCCAGATTCTCGCCCGGTCGCACGTCTTTGTCCGGCTCCTCGCTCACCCAGAAGTCGCGTTTGTGATTGCGCGAGTAATCAATCTGCGCCTGGATGGGACGGCCGATCGCGCCCTCCTTGATCATCTTCTGCGCGGTCTCGTAGGAGTCGTCGGACATCCCCTGCACGCCGACCTGCATTTTGACTTTGGTCTGCTTGATCCTGGCTACAACCTTCTTCGCCTCGTCAATTGACCAGGTCATGGGCTTTTCGCAGTAGATGTGTTTGCCCGCGTCCGCCGCGTCCAGAGTCATTCGCGCGTGCCAGTGTTCTGGCGTGACAATCGTGACGTAATCAATGTCTTTCTGATCGAGCAGCGCGCGGTATTCCTTGAACGGCTTTGCGCCGGTGGTTGTGGCCGCCTGATCCAGACGCTTCTGATAAACGTCGCAGACGGCGATGATCTCGCAGTTGTCCAAATCCTTCATCTTCACGAGCGAGGGGATGTGCGCGCCCTGCGCCAATCCGCCGCAGCCGATGACGCCGATGCGCAAGCGGTTGTTTGCGCCGAGAACCCGGTTTGCGCTGGCGGCGGTGACGATGACCGAAGCGGCGGAACCGGACACAAATGCCCGACGACTGATCCTGTTATCGTTTTCCATAGTTCACCTTTGGGATTGGAGTTGAATTAGAGCGGGCGAAGTTTACAGAGTTGAAGACAAGATTGCCAGAGCGCTCCGGCCTGAGCTAGCATTACCATCGTTAATCACCAACAATGCAGTACCCAATCGAATCAACAGGCTCAACCTGTTCAACCACGAAAGGAAAAAACCTTATGCCCCTGACTAAACGCGCGGTAGCCGAGTTTATCGGCACGTTCTGGTTGGTTCTTGGCGGATGTGGCAGTGCGGTACTGGCTGCGGCATTTCCTGATTTAGGAATCGGATTGCTCGGTGTTTCGCTGGCTTTTGGCCTGACGGTGCTGACGATGGCGTATGCTATCGGGCACATCTCAGGCTGTCATTTGAATCCGGCGGTTTCCATCGGCTTATGGGCGGGCAAACGCTTCCCGACTTCCGAGCTTTTGCCTTACATCGTCGCGCAAGTTCTCGGCGCCATCGCCGGGGCGGGAATTTTATATCTGATTGCCAGCGGCAAAGCCGGCTTCAGCCTCGCCGGCGGACTTGCGTCGAATGGTTACGCCGACCATTCGCCCGGCGGCTATTCGCTGGCGGCGGGTTTGGTCGCGGAGGTCGTCATGACGTTGATGTTTCTGCTGATCATTCTCGGCTCGACCGATGAGCGCGCGCCACAGGGGTTTGCGCCGCTGGCGATCGGTCTCGGTTTGACGCTGATTCATTTGATCAGCATTCCGGTCACCAACACATCGGTCAATCCGGCCAGGAGCACTGGGCCTGCGGTCTTCGTTGGAGGATGGGCCTTGACGCAATTATGGCTCTTCTGGGTGGCGCCGATCGCCGGAGCGCTGGTCGCAGGTTTTATCTATTCCTGGCTTGGCCGCAGAGAATGAGCGAATGGCCGAACTTGGCGCGCCGGTACGGTACAGGAGCGGTAGCGACCTGTAGCCTCGTGAAGAGATCGCTCAGTGGGCGGCAGGTCGCTACCGCTCCCTGTACCGTACCGGCGCGCTTCGTCTCGGAATCCTCAACATATTTCTGGCGGCGAGTACTTAGTTGACCTGAAAACTGGAAGGGACGGATCGGATTTATGACTTTCTCTTTCGCCACGGCAGGTGAATCGCACGGACGCGCTCTGGTCGCAACCATCGAGGGGTTGCCCGCAGGCCTGGCCATTGACCAGGACTTCATCAACCACGAGTTGTGGCGGCGGCAGCAAGGCTACGGGCGCGGCGGACGGATGAAGATCGAGACTGACACTGTACAGATTTTGTCCGGCGTCCGGCTCGGCGAAACGCTCGGCTCGCCTGTGGCGATCATGGTTGAAAACAAGGATTTCCAAAACTGGCGGGAGGTGATGGCGGCTGAGAAGATTGAAACGCCGCCCGAACGCGACCGCAAGATCATTCGCCCGCGTCCGGGCCACGCCGATCTGGTCGGCGGTTTGAAATACGACCGGCGCGACCTGCGCGACATTCTGGAAAGAGCCAGCGCGCGCGAAACGACGATGCGCGTCGCCGTCGGGGCCTTCGCCCGTTTGCTGCTGCGCGAATTCGGCGTCGAGATCGCCAGTCACGTCATCCAACTCGGCGAGATTTCAATTGAAGACCAGGAGGTCGCGTGGGAGCGAATTCTGGCTGTCTACGACGACACGATGCTGCGTTGCACGGACAAAGCCGTGGAAGAGAAGATGGTCGAACGCATTGATCGCGCGGGAACGGAAGAGGGTGATACGCTCGGCGGGATATTCGAGGTTGTAGCGAGAGGCTGCGTCGTCGGTCTGGGTTCCCACACAAGCTGGTCGGCGAAACTCGACGGGCAACTGGCGCAGGCGATTATGTCCATCCACGCGGTCAAGGCCGTTGAAATCGGCGCCGGAGTATCGAACGCCTCGAAGCCTGGCTCAGAAGTCCACGATGAGATCGTCTATAATCCTGACGCGCGAGCGTTTGGTCGCACATCCAATCGCGCCGGCGGACTCGAAGGCGGGATGACCAACGGCGAAGAGCTTCGCGTGCGCGGTTATTTGAAACCGATTGCGACGCTCAGAAAGCGATTGCGCAGCGTCAATGTCGAGACCAAAGAGCCGATGGATTCCGACTTCGAGCGTTCGGACGTCACGGCGGTTCCAGCCGCAGGCGTGATCGGCGAAGCGATGGTGGCGATTGCGCTGGCCCGCGCGATGAGAGAGAAATTCGGCGGCGATTCTATTCGTGAGATGAAACGAAATTTTGAAGGCTATCAGCAGCAGCTTTTGGAGTACTGATTTTATGAGCCTGCCGAAACCAAAAGAATTCTGGACGGTCGAAGAGTATCTGGAATTCGAGAAGACCAGCCCGGTCAGGCACGAATATGTTGAAGGGCAGATTTACGCGATGGACGGCGATTCGAAGAACCACAATCGGATCGCGGGAGGTTTAGGTTCTATTCTCAACAAACATCTCGCTGATAGCCGCTACGAAGCGTTCATCGAGAATGTGAAGCTGAAGGTTCGACCGACTCTCTTCTACTACCCCGACGTGGTCGTCACTTGCGGGCCTGTTGATGTTGACGACGAGGATGATTACGTCATAGATGATCCAGTGCTGGTCGTCGAGGTCTTGTCCAAAAGCACGGCGCGAATTGACCGGACTGAAAAGCTGCGCGAGTATCAATACCTGCCGAACCTGCGAGAATACGCCATCGTCTCGCAGCATCGTGTTCAAGTAGAGGTTTATCGCCATCAAACCGCCGGCGAGGAGTGGTCGAAACAGGTTTACAGCGATTTGCAATCTCAAGTCCGTTTTGATTCAATCGGGGCGAGCGTCAATCTGGCTGATATTTACCGGCGCGTCAGGTTTTCTGAAAACATCCTGGAGATAGAAAGAGAAGAGAGATGATTCTGAAAGTAGTCAAATACGGCGATCCCATACTGACACAGGAAGGAAGCCTCGTCACCGAATTCGATGGGCGGCTGGCCGAGTTGGTCGAAAATATGTTCCAAACGATGCAGGTGGCGAAAGGCGTCGGACTGGCCGCGCCGCAGGTTGGAGAATCCAAAAAGCTTTTCGTGATGGATTGCAGCGGCGGCAAAGACCCGTCGCGGCGCTTCGCGTTCATCAACCCACAGGTCGTCGAGACGAAAGACATTCAGGTCGGTGAGGAGGGCTGTTTGAGCTTCCCGGAAATTTATTTTGAAGTCGAACGCCCCCGCATCGTCACCGTGACGGCGTATGATGTTCACGGCAAGGAGTTCACGATGCAGTTTGAAGATCTCGAAGCCCGCTGTGTAGTTCACGAAACCGACCACGTCTACGGCAAAGTCTTCATCGAATATTTAAGCCCGCTCAAACGCGATCTGATCAAACGCAAGATTAAAAAGAAAATCAAGCTCGGTGAATGGGATTAGCCACCTGCTAAATCAATCAAAGTAAAGGCGCGAAGAGACTGTAAACCCTTCGCGCCTTTGCTTTTTCAGAAAATTTTACGTTTCACACGCAATTGCACCGTTTCACACTTGACACACACCGAAAGAATGGCTACACTGCGCCCGCATTCAGTTAAGGCATCAAAGAAGGAGGGAGGCCAATTATGTCTTTCAACAAAATCACTATTGTCGGTTACCTGGGCCGCGATCCTGAATTGCGTTACACGCCGCAGGGCACGGCCCTTTGCAAAATGTCCATCGCCACGACCGAAAAACGCAAAAACGTCGCGGGCGAAATGGAAGAACACACCACTTGGTTTCGTGTGACGGCCTGGGGACGGCAGGCGGAATTGGCCAATGAATACCTGGCCAAAGGCCGCCAAGTTTACATCGAAGGCCGGTTGCGTCTGGAAGAATACACTGACCGCGAAGGGCAGAAACGCTTCAGCGCCGAAGTCAATGCGACCGAGATTCAGTTCCTGGGCCAGCGAACCGAGCCAATCAACACCGTTGCCGAGGCAGATCAAACCGAAGTAACTGGTTCCACTCACTCAAAGAAAGCTCCCAAAAACAACCGCGCTTCGCAGGAAGAGCTGGTGGGCATAGAAGAAGACGGTATCCCGTTCTGAGCCAAACCGAAGGAGAAGATCTATGGCCAAAAAAGTGAAACCCATCCCGGATGGTTACCACAGCGTGACGCCGTACTTGAGCGTCAAGGGCGCGGCCGACGCCATTGAGTTTTACAAGCAGGCGTTCGGAGCGACCGAGAGGATGCGCATGGCGGCCCCCGGCGGGATGATCGGGCACGCCGAGATCAAGATCGGCGACGCCCTGATCATGCTTGCCGACGAGTTCCCGGAACAGGACTTCCTCAGTCCGCAAACGACCGGTGGCTCACCCGTTATGCTTCATCTCTATGTCGAGGACGTGGACGCTCTTTTCAACCAGGCGGTCGCCGCCGGCGCAAAGGCGCTGAAGCCGGTAGAGGATCAATTCTACGGCGACCGAGCCGGTAGACTGGCAGACCCCTTTGGGCACATCTGGTACATCGCAACACACAAGGAGGACGTGTCGCCGGAGGAAATGAAGAAGCGCGCCGCCGCCCTCTTTGGCAGCTCCTGAGTAAGGAGGGATTATGCAAATCGCCTGCAAAAGATTCGATTGTCAGAAAGCGGTTGAGGTCTGTTACTGGTCTTGCAAATTCCGCAAGGGATGCAAGGACTGGGAGAATGCTCTGGTCGAAGTTCCGGGCGCTGGCGCGATTCGCGAAAGGCTTGAAGCGGCGGCGAAAAAATCAGGCCGTCTCTTCGATCCCGCGGCGCTGATCATTCAGATTCGCAAAAAGCGCGTCGCCTGACCCAACCGTTTTCAAAGTTACTACCCCAATAGGCTGAACAACACTCTCCAAACTGAAAAGGCCGGAAAGAGGAGCATTGCGCTCGTCCTTCCGGCCTGATTTTTTCTCCAGCCTGATTTTTGCGCTCTCGCGTGGTTCGATTTAGACTTACAGTTCAAACGTCGTTAGTCATCGAAATCAACCCGAAGAGCCACTATGAAACTGATTTTTATGGGGACACCCGAATTCGCCGTTTCCTCGCTGGGCAAACTGATCGAAGCCGGACACGAAATCATCGCCGTCTTCACGCAGCCCGACCGCCCTGTGGGCCGTAAGCAAATCATCACGCCGCCGCCGATCAAAACCCTGGCCGCCGAGCGCGGCCTGACGATCCATCAACCAACCAAGATCAAGACAGCGGAAGCGCGCCAGCAGTTCGAGCCTTTGTTCAAACAGGCTGACGCCGGCGTCGTTGCGGCTTACGGGCGGATTCTGCCTGACTGGATGTTGGACGCTCCCCAAATGGGTTGCATCAACGTTCACTCTTCGCTGCTGCCGAAGTATCGAGGCGCCGCGCCGATCAATTGGGCCATCGCGCGTGGCGAGCGCGAAACCGGCGTGACGATTATACAGATGGACGTGGGGATGGACACTGGGGCGATCCTGCTGCAACGCGCAAGTCCGATTGGCGACGAAGAGACCGCGGCCGAATTAACTCCGCGTCTGGCCGAATTGGGAGCGGAGTTATTGGTCGAAACTTTGAGCAAGCTTGAACGCGGCGAAATTATGCCAACGCCGCAAAACGACGCCGAGGCGACTCTGGCGCCCATCCTCAAACGCGATGACGGCCAGGTTGACTGGACAATGACGGCTGGGGAGGTTTTCAATCGCCTGCGCGGGTTCACGCCCTTCCCCGGTTGTTACACGTTTCTCAACGGACATCGGCTGGAGATCGTCAGAGCACGCGCTGAAAACGTAGAGACTGACGCTCACCAATTTCAACCCGGCGAGGTTTGCGAAATTGCGAAAGAGAGTTTCGCTGTCGCTTGCGGCGGCTCGACCCGATTGCGAATCACCAAAGTCCAACTTGAGGGCAAACGCGCGATGGCGGCGCGCGATTTTCTGAACGGCGCGAGACTCGCGGTTGGAGCGAAGCTGGGGTCATTGTGAATGTGAAAGTATCGCCATCCAGGCTGGCTGCCTTCGAAGCGTTGTGGCGCGTCGGCGCCGAAGACGCTTACGCCAGCAACCTGCTCGCGTCTGCGCGTTACGACCACCTTTCGCGCGAAGACCGCGCGCTGGCGCAGGAACTATCGTTCGGCGTGTTGCGCTGGCAGATTCAACTCGACTTCCTCATCGAACGTTACGCGCAGCGCAAACTCGACAAGCTCGATCAGGAAGTCGTCATCGCGCTGCGGCTGGGTTTGTATCAACTCAAATTCCTTTCGCGCATTCCACCCCACGCGGCGATCAATGAGTCAGTCAATCTGGTCAAAGACCGCGGCAAACGAAGCGCGGCGGCTTTCGTCAACGCCGTGCTGCGCAGAGCCGAGCGCGAACAGAGTTTCGATCTCAACCAGGCGATCAAAGACCCACTCCAACGACTGAGCGTGGAGACCGCGCACCCAGCGTGGCTGCTTGCGCGCTGGATCAAACGCTTCGGCGAAGACGAAGTGCGCACAATGGCGATGGCGAACAACTCCGTGCCGCGCCCGGCTTTTCGCTTCAATCCGCGCATGAAATCCGAGGCGGAAACCCGCGCCTGGCTGAACGAGCGCAACGTCGCCATCCAGCCGTCGTCACTCACTCCGGGAGCTTTCATCGTCGAGAGCGGCTCTCTTTCAGCGCAATCGGAGCCTGTCCGCGAAGGATGGATTTACCTGCAAGACGAAGCGTCACAACTCGTCGCGCACCTGGCGGCAGGCGGCGTTCTCAAATCTCAAATCCCAAATCCGAAATTGCTCGACCTGTGCGCCGCGCCTGGCGGCAAAACCACGCTGCTCGCTTCCCTGCTTCCCGGCAACGCTCTGATCGTCGCCTCCGATCTGCATCTTCACCGGTTGCGCACGATGAAAGAGCTGAGCGCGCGGCTCGGCGTCAACCAAATCAATTTGATTCAACTCGACGCCACACGCGATTTTCCGTTCGACGAAGCTTTCGACCTGGCGCTGCTCGACGCGCCGTGTTCGGGTTTGGGCACGTTGCAGCGCCATCCCGAAATCAAATTGCGGATGAACGAGGCCAGGATCAATCTGCTGGCGGCGCTGCAAATGAAAATGATCGAAAACGCCGCGCGGAGCCTGCGCGCTGGCGGTCTGCTCGTCTACTCGGTTTGCTCGACCGAGCCGGAAGAAGGCGAAGAGGTGATCGCGTGGTTTCGCAGCCAACATCCTGAATTCCGCGATCTGACGCGCGAGCGATTGGTCGAACTCGGCCTCGATCCCGCGCCATTGTTGACATCGTCATTTGGCGCGCGTACTTTCACGCAGCGCACGGGGTCAGAGAGCTTTTTCTTTTGTGTCTTGTGGAAAAGAAGATGAACTACATTTTGAAACGAGGTCTGAACGTTCCGGTCATCACGGCACTGGACGACGCGGGGCGAGTGATCGCTGGCGACCAACGCCGCGTCTTTCGCCACGTCGCGCAAAACGGCTACGGCGCCGACGTGATCTTCGGCGTAGGCACGACCGGCGAATGGAATCGTCTGGCCAACACCGAACGCCAGCGCGTGATGGAGATCGAAGTTGATGAAGTGCGCCGAATCAATTCAGAAATCGCCGCTTCCAATCCGCAATCCGCAATCCGCAATCCACAATCGGTCGAAGCCTGGGTGGGAGTCAACGGCTCGACGCGCGCTGAAATCCTCGCCAACCTGGACGCGGCGATCCAACTCGGCGCGGACGCGGCGGTCATCGCTCCGCTCGCCATCCAGGACCTGTCTGAAGGAGACATAGTTCGTTTCTTTCAACGAGACATTACCGACCTGATCGAGGCGTCGAACAGCGGCCTGCCGATCTTCCTTTACGACAACGCGGACATCTCGGCGCGGGGCCAACCGCCACACATCCGCACGCGCATCGTCAAACACCTGAGCCGGCTGCCCTGGATGCGCGGGATCAAAGTCTCTGCGCCACGCCGCGTGCTCGGCAATTACACGAAAGCCGCGCTGCATTACAAACAGCCAGGTGAATTCGGAATCTACATCGGCAACGCGATGCTCATCTTTGAAATGTATCGTCCGAGCCATGGCGTCGTCGGGCGTTTGCGCGAAGGCTGGCGTGATTTCCTGCTGCACGACGCTCCGCCAATCGGCGTGGTCTCAGGCCCGGCCAACTGTATGCCGCGTGAATGGCAGAAGGCGTGGCGCGTCTGCTGGGCGGGCGATGAAGAATTGACGGATGTTTATCAGGATTTGTGCCAGCGTTTTGAGAAGATTTGCGGCTTCGACGAAAACGGGCGGCGGGTGAAGAAGACGATAGCCTGCGTGAAATACGCGCTTGAGCTTGACGGCGTGATTTCCAGCAGCGCGGTCGGGCGAGGGACGAAAGCATTGTCGGACGAGCAGAAGAAAATCTTCAGCGACGAATATCAGGGTTTGCGCGATTACGCGAAGAGCAGGATCGAGACTACGTGGCAAACGGCGGTTGACCGGGAGGCGCTGACGCATATTTTCGACTGATTGACGAGGATCAAACATGCAACTCACCGACCTCTTCGATCTCTCGCTCGTTGGCCGCGCGCAAGCCGAAGCGATCGAATACGACTGCGCGGATGGAACCGTTGCGACGCTCACTTTCGGCGAACTCGATGCGCGCAGCAATCGCGTGGGGCGTTTGCTCACAGCGCACGGTCTGGCGCGTGAAGATCGTTTGGCCATCTTCCTGCCAAACCGGGTCGAATTTCTCGATCTCTTTCTCGCCTGCGTCAAACTAGGCGTCATTGTCGTTCCGATCAACGTGCTTTACCGCGAGCGCGAGATCAACCACATCATCTCCGACGCCGAGCCGAAAGCCGTCGTGACAACGCGCGAGCTTGCGTCATTCATTCCAGCAGAAACTCCGGCTTGGGAGGTTGACGAGCTTGTATCCGCTGCGCTAAGCCACGACAGCTCGCGCGCGCGAACGACGATTGATGGCGACGATCCAGCCGCTATTGTTTACACATCGGGAACGACCGGTCGCTCGAAAGGCGCAATCCTCACACACAACAACTTCGCGGCCAACACGGTCAATCTACTCGCCTGCTGGCGCATCACGGACGCGGATCGTTACCTGGCTGCGTTGCCGCTGTTCCACGTTCACGGACTCGGCAACGGCGTCCACACGTGGCTGGTGAGCGGATGTCGGATGCGATTGATCGAACGCTTCGACATCAACCGCGCGACGGAACTCTTCACCACGTTCCAGCCAACGCTCTTCTTCGGCGTCCCGACGATCTACGTTCGCCTGCTCGAATTGCCGGCTGAACTCGCCGGTCGCATCGGCGCGCGGATGCGCCTGTTCGTTTCCGGCTCGGCGCCGCTGCCTTCGAGCGTGCTGGAAGCTTTTCGAGAAAAGTTCGGCCACACGATCCTCGAACGGTACGGGATGAGCGAGACGTTGATGAACATCAGCAATCCCTGCGAAGGCGAGCGGCGGCCAGGCTCAGTCGGACTGCCGCTCCCCGGAGTTTCGGTAAAGATTCTCAACGCCAAAGGGCAACCGGTATCGGAGGGCGAGGTCGGTGAACTTTATGTGCGCGGGCCGAATGTTTGCGCTGGTTACTGGCGACAGCCCGTGGCGACGGCTGAAAGCTTTGTGGATGGCTGGTTCAGCACTGGCGATCTGGCTGAGCGGTCTTCGGATGGCTGTTTCACGCTGCGCGGGCGGCGCACTGACTTGATCATCTCCGGCGGCTTCAACATCTACCCGCGCGAGATCGAGGAGTTGCTGCTCGAACAGGCGGGCGTGCGCGAAGCTGTGGTCTGCGGCATGCCTGACGAGCGTCGCGGCGAGCTTCCGGTCGCTTACATCGTCGCCGACGATCCGTTCGACGCGGCGGCGCTGCAAGAAGCTTGTCGCCGCTCACTCGCGTCGTTCAAAGTTCCGCGCGCGTTCATTCGCGTCGAAGCTTTGCCGCGCAACGCGATGGGCAAGATTCAGAAACACCTTCTTCCATCCTGGAAATCCGAATGAACCCTGCAATGCTCATTGCGAGTCAATCGAGATAACTTCAAAGACGCCCCTCCCGTTGATTCTATAAATGTGAAAGTCGGAATCGAGAGTGAAGATTCTTCGCAGACCTGTTACTTCCGCAAGGACGACAAGCGAAGCGTCGGCCAATGACATCGGCGTATCGTTGTACTGCTCCATCAGTTCGCGGATGCGTTTCCATTCGTCATCATCCGGTGAGTGAAGAACCAAAGCGCCGTTTTCCACATACCGCCACAAGCCTAACTGTCCATGCCATCCGCAATGCTCGCCGAGTAAATACATCGCTTCAGTGAGACACGGCCACGTGGTAAGGAGCGGGCCGCTGAGGGTGGAAATTTTCGATGCACATTCTTTATGAATCTTCCCCTGACCCTTATCAACGAGGGCAAACAAGGGGCCGGTATCAACAAGTGTCATGGGAATTTCAGCCCCTGCTTTCTGAACTCCTCGGTAAGCAACTGCCCGAATTGGGTGTGATGAGGTGGCGAGGATGGATCAGGCGCGCTGCTATCTACCACACCAATAAGCCCTTCCAGAAGCTCTGCAAGCGGGCGCTCATTCATCTCCTGCTGCCCGTTTACCTCCTCTTCCACGAGCGGGCGCAAAAGCGAATCGAGGGTCAGCCCCCGCGCATCGGCTTTTTCCTGGAGAGCGCGAATGATTGCCGCCGTTGCCGCGTCTACCTGGATTGTTACCATTTGCGTGTTCATAGCTTCAGGATACATCGGCATAGATGCGGTCGGCAACAGAACAGAAAGAGAAAAACGCTGAATTAGCCAGAGGTTATTAAAGTATCCATCAGTGCTGGTCAAAGTAGATGTCTTCACGCGAGAAGGTCAGCGGAAGCGCGGGAATGTGATCGGTCCCTTCCGAAAGCTCGTCCAAAATCCGATCAATCTCGGACAGGCTCATTTGCTCTTCTTGAAGCTCGCCGTTGCCATTAGAAATCAGAGTTCTCAGATAATCATCTATCGAAAGACCTCTCGACTGCGCTTCAGCGAAGATCACTTCTGCTAGGCTCTGCTCTATCTGAATAGTTGTCAATTGAACATCCATAGTCTTACCTCATCGTGCGGCGCTCTTCTTTCACAAGCCTTGTCAACTCCTCCTCGGTCATACCGCTTGCCGCGAATTGCGCCCGCACGGGCGCTAGGATTTCGTCGAGAGAAAGCCTGGTCACCGCTGATTTCACGGCGCCAACCACATATTCTTCGATGTTGCAGCCGACGCGAGCAGCAGCGACCTGCACCTGCGCTTCAAGCTCTGCGGGTAACGTAATCGTTAAACTCATAATTCAACCTCGCTTCTCAAAACCTTCAATCTCAGCGTAACCTCTGGCATTTAGATTCTATACTTCCGCATCAGCAAAAATCCATAAACCTCTGCCGCCAACGCCAACACCCCGCGCACCAACATCAACGGCCCCAGCGACAGATATTGCAACATCGCTCCCGCAATCACTGGGAACGCCAAGTCGGAAGCGTCCACGCCGCCTTCCAAAATCCCCATCGTCTTGCCGCGTTTCGCCAGGTTGAAGCTCGAAACCTTCGCCGCAATCGCGCCCCATGTCGGTTTGAACGCCGCTTTGCCGATCTCGTCAATCGCTCGCGCAGCTCCCATCATCAAACCCAGCAGCGCCGATCCTACGAACCACGGCGTGATCCAGAACAGGAGCGAGGTCAGCAAATTTGCCACCGAACGCAGCGCGATCACTTTGCCCGCTCCGATGCGATCGGCCAGCCAGCCGAAAAACGGGCCGAACAGCAGCGGCGTCACCGTCTCCGCCAGAATCTTGATCCAACCCAGCGCGCCCGCCGTCACTTCGAGTTTGACCGCCAGGATGATGAAAAATTCTCCGGTGACCATGTAAGCCGGAGCGGTCAGCGCCATCCCGAGAAACGAAAACGCCCACACGTTCGGCTGCTCGCGCGGCGCGTCCAAGTGGCCCGTCAGCGCAGTGGATTTGTCTTTCTTCTCTTTCTTCTTCTCTTTCTTTTTCTCCTGAATGAAGAAGTAGACGAGGATGAGCGAGGCCAGCGAGAGCAAGGTCGAAACGAGGAAGATCGAGACCAGAGCCTTCTTGAGCGGCGTGGCGTCAACCACTTTCGGCAGGTCGTCAATCGGCACATCCTTCAGCCGCATCTCGCGCTGATCAACGCGGACGACTTTGCCCGGATTCGGATCGCTCTCTCGTCCGGGCAATGCGGAGCCGACCTGAACATCGCTCGGCGACTTGACGATCTCTTCGACGTTTGCGCCGGAACGCGTTGTCTTGTCGGTCACTGCCACATTGACCGTCACGGTCTGAATCCCGGCGTAAAGCGCGATCAGGATGGTCAGCGCGAACGCGGCCAAAGCTTCGCCGATGCCGCCCGAAGTTGATTTCGTCGTCGTGTACCACGAATAAGCCTGCGCGATGCTCTTTTCGTCGGTGTGATCGGCGATCATCGCCGAAGCCGACGGACCTTTGGCTGAATCGGCGATGCCGCGAATCAAGCTGATGACGAACAACATCGGCAGCGTAGCCACAGCGTAAAGCAAACTGACCGCCGTGCGGATGGTCAGCGAAACCATGAAGACTTTCTTCTTGCCATATTTGTCCGCGAGCGAGCCGAACACCGGGCGCAGCAGCAACGGCACGATGTTTTGAATCAGCACCAGCGCCATCACCGTCGTGATCTTCATCCCGAAAACCAACAGCGCGTAAAGCGGCACGGCGGTTTTGATCAGGCCGCTGGAGATGCGCGACAGGAACGCTTCGGCCATCAGCGCCAGCACGACCGCATTAAACGCGCCGTGACCTTTCTCTTCGACTTCTGGGACGACCGATGGCAACGCCGCTTCGCCTTCTGGCAGCAACGTTTTTTGCGCGATGACGAGGGGCGCAAAGGGCATCAATCCGGTGACATTTGAAACCAGTTTGCCGATGACGCCGCCGCGCGCGCCCGACACAGCCTGTAACTCTTCGGCCAGATGCAACGCCGAAGCCTGACGCTGCTCGGGTTCTTTGGCCAGCGCGCGGTTGACGACCGCTGCAACATCTTCGTCGAGATCGCTGCGTCCGAATTCGGCGATGTCGGGCACGGGCGCAGTCAGATGCATCATCGCCAGCTCGCTCACGTTGTCCGAATTGAACGGCGCTGCGCCGGTCAGCAACTCGAACAAAATCACACCGAGCGAGTAAACGTCGGATCGCGCGTCGAGCTTGCGGTTGGCCAACTGCTCAAGCGAAGCGTATTGCGCCAATCCGTAAACGCCCAGCGGGCCGGTGAGCGACTTCCCCTGGCTGATGGTTTCGTCAACTTTGGCCAGGCCGTAACCGCCGACCTTGATCAACTCTTTGCCGCTGGCGCCTTTTTCGACGTAGATCGTTTCGGGCTTCAGGTCGCGCAGGACGATGCCGTTCAGGTGCGCCGTGTGAACCGCGCCGCAAATCTGATTGAAAATGTTGACGACGCGCGCCAGGCTCAGACCGCGTTCTTCGTTGAGCAGATCGCGCAGCGTCTTTCCCTGAAGCGATTCTTCGACGATGTAAGCCGCGCCTTCCGCCGAATAACCGAAATCGAAAACCTGGACGGAGTTCGGATGTTTGATGCGCGTCGCAACTTGGGCCTGGCGGCGGAACCGTTCGACGGCGATCTGATTGTTGACCAGTTCGGGCCGCAGCACGCGCACTCCAACTTGATCGCCGAGCATCGAACGGCGCGCGCGATAAAGCGCGCCGGTTGCGTCCTGCGAGAGCATCGCCTCGAGTTCGTAACGGCCATCGAGCGTGATGCGTTCGCTCAAGAGTCTCGGCGCTGCTTTTCTTTCGGCTTCCGGTTTCGGCGCTTCCGCTGGCGCGCTGACGGGCAGCAACTCGCCCGTCCGGGCGACGCGGAAAGATGGGCCATCGGGTTTTGAAGCTGGCGGTCTTGTGATCACCGGCGGTGGTGGAGGCAAGGGCGGTTGAGCCGGCGGCGGTTGCTGCGGTTGAGGAAGCGGTTGTTGCAACGGCGATTGAATTGGCGCCGGTTGCTGCGGTTGAGGAGGCGGCGCTGGCGCCACGACCTGTTCAATCGCCACGGTCATGCGCGGCGCTTGCTCTTCAGCCGGTTTTGGCCCGGCGGAGAATTGCGTCGCGTATGGGTCAACCAAACGAAACACCATCTTCGTCCGCCCCAGCGAAATCTCGTCGCCGTTCTTCAGCGATTGTCCATCCTGTCCAACGCGGCGGCCATTGACGAACACGCCGTTCAGGCTCCCCAGGTCTTTGACGACGTATGAGCCGTCGCGCAATTCGATGGCGGCGTGTTTGCGGCTGATCGCGCCGTCGGCAACAACAACGGTGTTGTCGGAAGCTTTACCAACGGTGGACGTGGCCTCAGAGAGTTTGATCTCGCGTGGCGGGTTGTCAGGCGACTGAACGATCAGTCTGGCAATGAGAGTTGACCCGGCGGCTTCGAGCCTCGTTCCGTCCCGGTCGCAAAAAGTGAGGTTGTCGGGAAACTCGCGTTGGCAAACAGGGCAGCGTTTCACAGGCTATTCCTTAAAGTGAGAGTGGGAGAGCGGGATTGTGGGAGAGCGGAAGATGAAGCGGCACAGCGCCCATTTCCCGCTCTCCCGTTCTCATTACTGCTTGATGATCATCTGCAGCGGCACGAGTTTGAAATTCTGGTTGCCTTTGTCGTTGAAACCGTCCTGGGCGACGAAGACGCCGTGCGGAAACGCCGGGCCTAAATTCGCGGTCGTCACATCAATGCCATCGGTCTCTTCCGCGCCGTCAACGCCGCCGCCTTCGGCGACGCGGAATTTCCTGACGAATTCGTTATTGCCCTCGCGGCGATAGACCACATACGAATGATTGCCCTGGCTCGAGGCGATCAGGTGACCCGTTCCGTCTTTGCCGTAAGCGATGGTCAAACCTTCGACATCGGCCAGCAGGTTGCCGTCACTCACCTTGCCGACCTGCGAGCGATTGGTTCCGGCGTCCGGCTCCGCGCCAAACTTCCAGATGCCCACGGCCTCTTCGCTGATGTAGAAGTGGCCCAACTCGTCGTCAGCCACGCAGCCTTCGACCGTTGATCCAAGCTTGAACGAGCGAACCTTCTTGGCGTCAACTTTGCCGCCGCTGTCGAAAAGCTCGTACTGCTCGACCTCGCCCGATTTGCCGTTGCCGAAATAATAAAGTTTGCCGGTCTTCGCGCTGCGGTACATACACATCCCGTAAACGGCGATGCCCTGTTTGATCAGGCGGGCCGCGGCTTTCTCGAGCATTCGAGTTTGCGGATTGACTTTGTAGATGGCGATGCTGTTGTCAGTGCGATTGCTGGCGGTGACGATGGCGACGTTCTGCCCGCCGAGCTTGAACCCGTCGCGGATGTCAACGTTGTTCATTTTGCCATCGGGCAGATATTGAATCTGTTTGCCCGCGAGATCGTAAACCGCCAGACCGCCCTGTTTATTCGTGCCGATAATTATGCTTTGCGCCGGATCGGTGGGGTGAATCCAAATGGCCGGGTCGTCTGCGGCGTCGCCGCCGTTAGGAACCGGATCAGTTTCAACCGTCGCAGCGACCGTTTCCATCGGATCATTAACTGGGGCGGCTGGAGCCGCGGCTGAATTTTTTACCTCAGCGTCTTTCGACGCCGGCTTTGATTCGGATTTCTGTGCGGCCTTAGATTCCTTTTCCTGCTTCTTGTCTTTCTTATCTTTGTCATCGTCATCATCGTCGTCATCGGATTTAGACTTTGCCTTCTTCTTCTCTTTGTCTTCTTTCTTCCCCGATTTGTCCGACGCGCCAAAATAGTTAAGTTTCGCCGACGCCGTCATTGAAACGAGAGCGAAAGCCAGAACGCCAGCGAGCAAAGCGAGTGACAAACTCTTGAGTGATTTCAATCCCAGACTCGAATTCATAAAAAAATGTTTTCCTCCTAAATTTCTCCAGCCTGCGCAACAGGCTTCACAAGTTTATACCAAACCGGGGCAATCAAAGTTGGTGTGACGAAAAACGATTCCTCAGATGAGGATCGGGCAACCAAGTGTTGCCAACACACTTCGGTTCCAAAACTATTTCGATCTGTGCGGATGAGTCAGTACCGCGAGCGGTAGCGAGCGTGGTTCCATCAACAAGCCACGCTCGCTACCGCTCGCGGTACCGACTCGAATCTATCTCGCCTTTTCAAGGATGAACTGCGAGATTCTGTCGCCTCCCTGCGGCACCCCTTTGTAACCCGGAAAGCAATTGACTTCAATCACCGAAAATCCTTTCGGAGTCTTCACCAGATCAACGCCGTAAAGCTGCAATCCGAAGAGCCTGCCGCAACGCCGCACCAGAAGTTCAAGCTCAGGGTTTTCGCCGACGGGCACGCCCAACTTCTCTTCTTTGGTCTTCGCCGGAAAGATGCGTTTGATCGAGTGGACGTAATCGCCGATGGCGTAGGCTTTGTAATCAAACGGCTCGTGCTCCTCGTATTCCTGCGCGAAGATTAAACGTTCACCCAGCGCCGTTCCGTCCTCGCCACCGCCATCGTCATCATCCGCAGCGCCATTGCTCGCCCGGCGTTTGATTAAATCATCGAACTGCGCTTCGTCCAGACAAACTTCGATTCCCTGCCCGCGACGGCCTCGCCAGGGTTTGACGACTATCGGCATCTGGCGCACGACGGGTCGCAATGTCTCAATCGAATCGGTGATGAACGTGCGCGGCGTCGGAATGCCCGCCTGCAACAGCATCGTCGCGGTCAGAGCTTTGTCGCGCACCTTCATCGTCGCGGGATATTCGTTGAACAGCCGCGCGCCGCGATAGTGAGCCGCAGCCGCCAGCGATTCAGCCAGCGGCGAATGCGATTTGAAGAGATAGATGTCGTAATCGAACTTGAAGTTTTGCAGGTCAACCAATCCGCTGCGTTCGGTGACAACTTCGACATCGGCGCCGCCGGACTGCAACCCGTTGAGCACGTCGTAGGTCACAGAACTTTTGCTGCGCGGAGGCTCCATTAAAAAACAGATTCGCATAAAAACTTCCTTTCAAAACTGTAGCGTAAAGCTGATGTCAGGGCACGTTTTTCTGCTTGCAAACACTGCGAACTAACAGTTCGCGCTACTGGCTTCGCGTTCTTCGGTTCCGGCGGACCCGGCGAGCGTCAAAGCATAAATCTCGCCGATCAGGGCCAGCGCCACTCGCACACCCAGCATCGCGCCGATCCCCCACACGCTCCACAGAAAGCCGCCGAGCAGCGGCCCCAGCGTCTCGCCCAATCCTTCGCCCAAACTCAGATAACTCATCGTGCGCGCGCGGCGGCGGCGATCAAAGCTGGAAACTTGCGCCATCAAGGCTCCCCACGCCGGGCGGAACGCCGCCTTGCCCATCGCGTCAACCACATTGCCCGCCGCCAACCCAGCAAACGTCGGAAAGAAGAAGAACATCACCGACGACAACGTGTTCGCCACGCCGCGCACCATCAACACCAGTTTGCGGCTGACATTGTCCGACAGCCAGCCGAAGATCGGGCCGGAAAAGATCGTGACTATCGGCGCGATGGTGAAGATCAATCCGGTCTCGGCCACGCTCAATTTGCCATATTCCGTCGCCAGCAGCGGAAACAGGTTGTTGATCATCATCGCTGTGCTGGCGATCAGAAAACCCAGAACCGCGACCGGAAAGAGCGATGTTTGTTTCGCTTCAGGCTCTTCGCTCAATTCAGTGATCTCGCTCTCGACCTCCGGCTTCCCGACCTCCGGCTCGTTCAAATACCTGGCGACGGCGAACAGCGGCAGCAACGATAACGCAAACGCGACGAAGAAAACGGTCGAGTAATTTTCCAAAGTCAGCGCCAACAGGAAACCGCCCAACGCTTTGCCGAACGACCCGGCGGACAACTTCGCCGTCGAATACCAGGCGAAGGCTGAAGCCACCGACTTCTTCTTGGCGTTCTCGGCGATCAACGCGCTGACCGATGGGTCACGCAACGATTCGGAAAAACCGTGGAAGAATCGGATCGCGTAAACCTGCCACGGCGATGAAGCGAACGCGAGCAGCAGCGCGACCACGCTTCGCAACGCGATGGCCACGGTGAACGCGCGTTTCAATCCGACGCGGTCCGCCAACCAGCCCATCAAAGGCTTGAACAACTGTTCGGCGATCAGATTGAGAGAGAACAAAAAACCTGTTTGGGTCAGGCTCAATCCCAGACGTTTGTATGCAAAGATCGGCAGCGCGAAGCTGATGATTCCGAAACTCAGCCTCGATAAGAATCCTTCAGCCCATATAACTAAGAGCGCCGGGCTGACAAAATCGTTCTGAAATTTCATTGCGGAACCGGAGGTTTCAGCGCGACCTTGCCTTTCGCGTAATCGTCAATGTAATCGGCGATCATCCCGGCGGCGTTCGGCACGCCTTTGTAGCCGGGGAAATAATTTACATCCACGACGTATGGCCCGCGGTCGCTTTCGATGATGTCCAGACCATAAAGTCCAAGCCCGCAAACTTCGCCGACGCGCTGCGAGATGCGGCGCACTTCGTCAGTGATCTCGCCGTGACGCCCCGCGACCGAAAAGCTCGACTCCGAAAACTGCTTCCTCACGCCCTGAACCTGGTCGCCGACGCAGTAGATTTTCAAATCCTCGCCCGGCCCCGGAATCGCTTCCTGAATGATCATCGGCGTCACTGGCTCCGGGATTTTATCAATGTCTTCTGGCGTTCGGCACAAATGCACACCCGCGCCGCGATGGCCCATATGCGGTTTGATAATAAGTGGATGTTTTTCGAGTAATGATTTCGCCAGACCAAGATCGTCCGTCACCCACGAATCCGGCGCGGGGATTCCGGCCTGACGGAGCAGCTTCGACGTGATGATCTTGCTCTGGATCAGCGAGCACGATTGGTACGGGTTGAGCATGTTTGCGCCTTGCGTGAAGAGCACGCCCGCCAACGCCAGCGACAACTCGGTATGCGACTTCAGCAAGTAGACATCCGCTTCGACCTTCATCAGATCGGAGCGTTGAATGATCTCTTCGGCGATGTCTTCGGTGACGGTGTATCCGCGCCTGCGCAGGATTTCGTAACATTCGACCAGCACTGGGCTGGGCACGGGCGGGACGCGGCGGACGATCATAAAGTGCAGTTTCATTCTTTCACCTCATTGCGGTTTACTCGGCAGTCGTTGCGGGACTAAAATTCAATGGTTATGAACATCAAAGAAGTTCCAATGACTCAAAAAGAATACGTCATCCAGCTTAGCTGGGAAGACAATGGGGAAACCAGGATCGCATATCGTGTCGCGGGCACGCGCGTGTCGCTCGATTCGGTTGTCTATGCCTGGCTCAGCGGCTATTCGCCGGAAGGCATCGTCGAATCCTTCCCATCGCTCACGCTGGAACAGGTACACGGCGCGCTCACTTATTACCTGGCCAATCGGGAAGAGATCGATGAGTACCTGCGCCAGGGCGAAATCGAATTCGAACAGTTGCGCCAGAACCTGCGTGTTCTTAACGAGCCGCTCTATCAAAAGCTCGAAGCATACCGAAACCTGATGAAAGCGCAGGCTTCAGCCAACGATTGATCCACGATGAAAGTCCGGTATCAAGCCGATTACGATCTCAATCAAGAAATCGTGCGCATCCTATGCCATCGCGAGCCGATGATTGATTTTCAAACGGCTCATAAAGCCGGTCTGGAAGGCATAAACGACGACCAAGTATTGGCAATCGCTGCTCTGGAAGGTCGTATTCTCGTTTCTCACGACCGCAAAACTATGCCTCTTCATTTTACCCAATTCATTTCCAATCAGATCAGCCCGGGTCTTATCCTGATTTCACAAGACCTACCACCGGTCATTGCGGTTGAAGAACTTCTACTCATCTGGGCCGCTTCCACTCCCGAAGAATACGTCAACCGGATGGTTTCAATCCCGATGTGAAAACATAATCGGCCAACAACCCCGCCGCCTTCGGTACCCCTTTAAATCCAGGAAACGTGTTAATGTCCACAACGAATGGTTTGCCACCGCTCGTGATCAAATCCACTCCGTACAACCCAACGCCAAACGCGCGCCCGCAATCCAGCGCAATCTCGCGCATTTCAGCGGGCACATCGAATGGCTCGCCCAATTTGTCTTCCAAAGTTTTTGGCGGCCACACGCGCCGCACACCGAACACCTGCTCGCCGATGACGTAGAGCTTGTGGTCGAGTCCGTCGGGTTGATGGTAACGTTGCGCAAAGATCACCCCGTCGTCGCTAGTCACGCTAGCCAGTTCATCTTCGGTTTTGATGATTTGAACTCCGCGACCTTGTGATGCGGCCCAGAAAGGTTTGACGACGACTGGGCCTTCTTTCAGCAAACCGGCAAGCTGTTCCGGCTTCGCCGCAAAGTAAGTTTCAGGCAATGGCACATTGGCGGCTTGCAGCATCTTCGTCGAAATTATCTTGTCGCGCATGGCGACCACGGTTGGATACGGATTGAGAATCTTCGCGCCCGCCGCGTGCAACACACCCGCGAGGCTCAGCGCAGCTTCAGTTCCGGATTTCAGCAGGTAGAGGTCGCAATCGGCTTTGACCTGAGCCACATCAACGCAGGCGTCTTCGGGATAGATCATCTCGAAGGCGACGCCGCGCGACTGCATCAGGCCAATCGCTTCCTGCATCACTGAGCCGGATTTCGTCGCCTTCTCACGTTTTGTGATGACGCCAATCTTCATCGCGCTTCCCTCGCCCGCCGCACGACGTATTCGGCCAGCCGCTCGTTCGCTTCGGGCACGTTGGTGTAATTCGGATAATCGTTGATCTCGATCACCAGGACTCCCTCATCAGTTTCGATGCAATCAACGCCAAACAGATCCAAACCAAACAATCGCCCGCAACGCCGCCCCAGATCGGTCAATTCCGGAGTGATCGGCGCCAATCCTTCCTTCGATTCCCCGTCATCTTTTCGCGCGTTGAACGGCGACGGTTTGCGCACGGCCCAGATTTCGTCGCCGATGCCGTAGAGTTTCAGGTCATAACCGTCGGTTTGAAAATATCGTTGCGCCAGCGCGACCGGCTCCGGCCAATCCATCTTCGCCATCTCTTCCGGCGAATTGACGACCAGCAGTCCGCGCGAATTGTCGCCGAAGATCGGCTTCAGGATGATCGGATAAGAATCGCGCGGAATCTCTCGCGCCAGATATTCGATGCTTCCAAAAAATGTTTGCGGGATCGGAACCCCATCGGTGGCGAAGGCAATGGACATCTGCGCTTTGTTGTGAACTGAGGCAATCGCTTCGCGGCGATTAATCGTCAACGCGCCGCGCGTTTCAGCCCAGCCCAGCAGCGCGAGCAAAGCCCAACTGCGGCCCCGCCCGACAATCGCATCGAAGCCTGCGAACCAGCCGTCATCGCCCATCACGTAAAAAGCCTTCTGCGGATCAATCATCGTGATGTCGTGATCGAGGTCTTTCAACTTGGCGCTCAATCCTGTGGGCTGGCTTTGAGCCAGGTAGCGAGCTTCGGCGAGAACGGCGATTTTGAGTGAAGAAGGCATCGGGTTTTATCCTCGATTGATAGTGGTTCAAGCGGGAGTCGCGCAAACGGCAGCAAGCCAAAAATCGTGGGTGGTAATTCAAGCGGGGCCAGCGTGAGTCTCATCTTTCCGAAGAGCGGCGATTATAACTTTGACGGCAATCCGGTCAAGGAAAATTTCCCCGCCTAATCTACCGAAAATACAGTGTACTTTCATTTGTAAGCCAATGCTATACTTTGCGCCGCCCCAAACCAAACCAACCCTGTTTTCGGATGTGATTGTTATGAGCGTGCGCGGAGAAATCCATCTGCTGGCGCCGAACGGCGAGCCGAAAATTGTCCCCATCGAATCGTCGCGCTTCACCATCGGACGCGGGACTGAGAATTCTCTTTGCATTCCCGCGACGGTCGTCTCCCGTTCGCACGCCGAGCTAATCCGCGTCGGCAATGATCACCTGCTGCGCGACCTGGGTTCGACCAACGGCAGCTTCGTCAATGGCGTCCGCATCACCGAACAGATGCTCAATGACGGCGACGTGATCCGCTTCGGCGGCAATGGGCCTGAACTCAGTTTCCGGCTGATTGAAGCGGAGAGCGGCGAAATCATGGTCTTGCCGCGCCATCAGCCGGGCAGTACCGAGAACCTGATCCCTTCCCTGACCAAGCATCTGAAAGATCCACAAGCTGACGTCAGCGAGGAAGCCAACCTGCGCCGCGTGCTGGCCGAAGCTCATCTGAACAAAGGTGATCTCGACCGCGCGCTGGAAGTCCTGGCGAAATACAACGACGCGACGAACATCATCACGTTGCCCATTTCGTTTCGCGCCAGCGTCCTGCTCTGCCTGGGCCGCGTTTACCTCGAACGCAAACAGCTCGAGCTGGCGACTGACGCTTTGCAACGCAGTTTGAATTTCTACAACCAGTCGGCGGAAGGCAAAGGCGACGACACCGGAATAGCCGGGGCGCACGCGGCGCTTGGCCGCGTTTTGATCAACACCGGCGATTTTCTGGCGGCGCGCGATCACCTGAATCGGGCGATGCCAGCGGCAAGGCGCGCAGGTAACGTGCGATTGCGCGCCGAGACCCATTACCTGCTGGGCAAGGTTGATTGGAAGGAAGGCGATTTTGAAGGCGCGCGCTACAACTGGGGCCGCGCCGCGCGAATGGCGGAAGAGACCAGCGATGCCTTGTTGCAAGGCCGCGTGCAATTGCAACTGGCGCTGGTTCTCTACACCGAAGGCAAGCTGAGGGAGGCCGTCCCCGCTCACCAGGCCGCGATCCAACTGATCGAATCCGCGGGCAATGTGCGGTTGCTGCTCAAAGCGTACAGCAGCCTTTCGCGCGCGTTGACGCGGCTGGGTTCCTGGTCGGCGACGGAGAAACTGCTGGAAGACCGCCTGCGATTGGCGCGCGAGCATAAGATCGAAAAAGCCGAAGCGGTCGCGTTGACTGATCTGGCCGAATTGAAATTGCTGCGGGGGGATTTGAACGCCGCCGGGCAAGCCATCGAACAGGCGCTCAAGTGTCACGGCCAGACCGTCTACGCGCGCACGCAGCGAATCCTCGGACGCATTCTGCACGCCCAGCGCCAGCTCGCTGAAGCGATCAAGGCTTTGGAAAGCGGGCTGGACGCGGCGCGCAAACGCGGAGCGATTGAAGAGCAAGTGCTGATCGGATTCGAGCTGGCGCTGGCTCAAGCCGAAAACGGCGACCTGGCCGGCGCGCGTGAACAGCTTGAATCAGCCGAAGCCGCAACTTCGCTCGACCCGGCGTTGAATCTGATGGCGCGCGCGCTTTACACGCGCGGCTACACTCAGCTCGCCGCCGGGCAGGTCAACGAAGCCAATCGCTCGTTCGGCCAGAGCCTCTCGATCTTTCAAACCATTGGCGACCCGTACCGCACGGCGCTCTGCCATTCGGCCATCGGCGCGTTGCGGCTGCGGCAGAATCGTCCCGAATCCGCGCGCGCTCATCTGGAAGAAGCGAGCGCGACGTTCGCCAAGCTGGGCGCGATGATCGAGTTGCGCCGAACCGAAGCGAGTCTGGCTTCGGCCACGCTGGCTGGCGTGCAGCCGGCGATGACCAACGTGTTGCCGGCGATGAACGGCACGGCGCAACTGTCGCTGGGGAACAAAGGGGCCACGGGCAATCTGCCAACGACCGCGCTGCCCACCATGCAGCGAATTCTGGTCGCTGTCGCCAACGACGATCTGGCAACGGTGTTGAAGCGCGGACTCGAAGTCGAAAATTATCTGGTAGACCGCGCGCAGGATGGGCGCGACGCCATCGAACGCGCGCTGGCCCAATCGAATGTTTATCATCTGCTGGTTCTGGATGCGCTGCTCGAACACAAATCCGGATTCGACATCTGCCGCGAGTTGCGCAAACAGAAACGCGAAACGCCTGTGATCCTGCTCGGCGGGCGGCAAGGAGTTGAAGATAAAATCGAAGCCCTGCAATCGGGCGCCGACGATTTTCTGAGCAAACGGAATCTGGTGTTCGAGGAGTTGATGGCGAAGATCGAAGCGTTGCTCAGATAGTGGTTGGTGGTTGGTGGTTGGCAATCAGAAACCAACCACCAACCACCAACCACCAACCACCAACCACCAATCACCAACCACCAATATGCGAATCATCATCATCGGAGCAGGTCGGGTCGGATTGGGCGCTCTGGGCGTCGCGTTGGCGATGCAGGGGCACGAAGTGGTCTTTGCCGCGCGGCGCGAAGAGATCGTCAACTCGATCAACCAGCACGGCTACGATGTGGCGACGAAGGGGACTGTCGAGGCGCGGGTCGAAGTGCGCGGTGTGCGCGCGGTGATGATGCCCGGCGAAGACTTCGCCCGCGAAATCGCCGAGGCCGATCAAGTCTACACTTCCGTGCGCCCGGACAACCTGCCTGAGCTTTCAACCACGCTCGCCGAAGCCATCTTGCACCGCATCAAATCGGGCGTGAAGCGTCCGCTCGATGTCTTTTGCTGCGAGAATCTGAAGAACGCCGGCTCGCAAATCGAGCGGTTGATCTTCACCAACCTGCCGTTCCAGTTCGCGCAGCAGGTTCAGGATTACGTCGGCTTCAATGCGGCAATCTCGGACCGGATCGTTTCAGGCCAGGAGTTCGATGAGAACGGGCGATTGGTCATCACCGCCGATTCGATGGGCGACGTGCTCTTCGACACGTTGCAGGTCAAAAACGATTTCGATGTCCTGCCGCCGCTGAAAGGGCTGGACAACTTCCCGGCGTGCATCGAAGAAAAGCTCTACATCCTGAACTGCGGCCACGCGGTGTGCGCTTATCTGGGCTACAAACGCGGCTACAAATACATTCACGAAGCGATGGCCGACGATGCGATCAACCGCGCAGTGGTCGGAGCGATGCTTGAAGCCCAGCGCGCGTTGCAATGCAAACACGGGCGCACGCTGCATTACGGCGCCCTGATCAACGACATCCTCGCCAGCTTCTCGAATGCCGCGTTGATGGACACCATCGCGCGCGTCGGACGCGATCCGGTGCGCAAGCTGCAATCGGACGACCGCCTCGTCGGCCCAGCCAAACTGGCCTACCGCTACGGCATCGAGCCAACCTATCTGATCCAGGGCTGCGCCGCCGCCTTGTCATTCGCCGAGCAGGGCGACGCGCAGGCCGCGGAAATGCAGAAACTGGTCAGAGAACGCGGTGTGGAGCATTCGCTCGATTTCGTCTCTCAATTGCGCCCGTGGAACCCGATCTCGAAACTCATCCGGGATGAGCTACGAAACTGAGGTGAATTCGATGGCGGCGAAGCTCACCACCGACTCTTCGTCAATGTTCCACTGATCGTAACGGAGCAGGTCGCCGCGCGCGTTCGGCATTGAACTCAAGAAGGTGTAGAGCGGCGAAAATCCGCACCACTTCAGCCGATCCTGTTCGGGCTTGACCAGCTCGAAGAATTCGTCGCTCGCGCCCGCGCAGACGTGTTTCAAACGTTCGTGGTCTTCCTCTTTCACTTCCAGCATCTCGCCTTGATCAGCTTGCGCGATGATCTCGTCGCCGTAACGCGAGCCTACATGCGCCAAGTCAACGCCTAGCGTCCAGAACAGGCGTGAATTGTGAAGCTCGGCCATTTCGCCCAACGCATCGAAAAACCGCATCACGTTGTCGTCATTCTCCGGCGGCTCGCCCGTGCGCAGAGCTTTTGCGAATGGGCCGCACAGGATCGGGACGATTTTGAAATCGCCGCCGAGCATCTGTTGCAGGAACAGGCATTGAAATTCAATCGAATGCTCGATGGAGTGGCAATAATCTTCCATCGCCACGGCCCCATCGGCGCGCGCCGCCAGCCAGTCAATCAATTCCGTGTCGGGCTGCAACGCGCCGAGCGGCGTGACAAAAGGCTTGCGCGTCAGCCCGAATCGCTCTGGCGCGCCGTAATGCGAAGTGCCGAGCAACACGACGGTCTTGTTTTTTAACTGCTCACCCGCCGCGCCGCTCAGCCGGCCGTAAGCGGCGGCGTAACATTCCCAGCCACCAAACGGGCTGACGTGCGGAGCGGCCAGACCGACGATCTGATCGGGCGCTGGCTTGTGATGATCACGCAGGTATTCATCGAGTTGTTCGCGCAATTCCTCGGCTTTATCCGGATAGCTCATACCCGAATGAGCGGGCATTCGCGCGCTGGCGGCGGCGAATTCGGAGTGACGCTCATCGCGCAACCGCTCGAACTCTTCGGTTTCGAGAAAGCCGTTCTGTTGCAGAACTTCGACCATTGACTCAATGAACTCACTCGGAACCCACTGGCCAGCGAGTTTCGACAGGTAAGCCTGGGCGTCGAGCGGCGTGCTTTCGCCGTCGAAGAAGTTCAACGCGGCGGTCAGCAACGGCGGGATGATCAGAATCTCATCGGTGTAACGGAACGGATCACGGAATAACAGGCCGGGTCTGTCAGGAACTGGAGAAGGAAAGATGTCCAACCCTCTGCGCAATCGCGGTAATTGTTTGTTCATAGCGTGTGAGTTTATTTGTGTGGTTATTTTGATGACAGAGATGTGATGGCCTGCTTCCAGGCCGGACCCGCCTCTTCCTGATTCGTGACGCGAATGTTCAGCTCGCGCAAAAGCCCGTCGCTCAGGCCGTAGATCAAACCGTGGACCGCCAGCTTGTGTCCGCGCTCCCAGGCGTTTTGCACGACCGTCGTCTGGCAGACGTTGACGACCTGTTCGATGACGTTCAATTCGCACAACCGCTCAATTCGCTCTTCTTCGCTTTCAATCGCGGCGAGCACAGCCTCGTGCCTCGCCAACACGTCCTGAACGTGCCGCAGCCAGTTGTCAATCAACCCCAGCTTCATTTTGCGCAGCGCGGCCATCACCCCGCCACAGCCGTAGTGGCCGCAGACGATGATGTGTTTTACACGCAGTACGTCAACGGCGTATTGCATCACCGACAGGCAGTTCAGGTCGGTATGCACTACGACATTGGCGACGTTGCGATGGACGAACATCTCGCCCGGATCGAGACCGACGAGTTGAGTCGCGGGCATCCGGCTGTCCGAGCAACCGATCCAGAGATATTCAGGAGATTGATGTTGAGAGAGTCGTCGGAAGAAATCCGCGTCCTCGGCGACGATTCCTTCGGCCCAGGCTTGGTTGTTCTCAAGCAGCTTTGCCAGTCCTTCCATTCGTTCCTTCCTGATCAGCCATCCTGATGAAAATGATGGTGTAATGATGCTTCGCCAGGCGCCGTTTGACAAATGGTTGGGGATTAGAAGGCTTGATGCTGAAACCAATTCGGCCTAAGCTGCGTACCAAGTTTGCGGGAAGAGTTAAAGATGAACAGATTCCGAACACATTCTGAAATTATTATTCGTTGCTCAGCGATTCTGCTTGCCCTGATGACGGTTGCGCCGGGTGTCGCAGCGCAAAAGCCCGCGCGCAAACGGGCCTCAACGCCTCAAACTCGATCTCAAACTCCAACGCCGCCACAGGTTTCCGAAACGGACCAGGAGAAACTGGCCGATGCCGCGAGTCAATCGCGCGCCAATTTGCTGGAAGCTTCAAGCGTCTATCGCGAGAGCCTGGAAAAACTGCTCGAATTGCAGCGGCAGGATGAAGCGCGCGCCACCGAGTTGGTCGAAAAGCGCGAGAGCTTGCTCGATCTCGGCGTGATCGCCAAACGCGAGCTTGACGAGAGTGAGCAGGCGTTGGCGGAGGCTCGAAGCAAGACCACCGGAACGCAGAAACAGATCGCAGAGATTGATCAATTGGTCGCCGAGGTCAACGCGGCGGAAGAACTCGCCAAAATGCCGCCCGCGCCGCAGGGCGTCTATCGTTCCAACGGAGTGTTGATCCGCTACGCCGGCGCATCGCGCTGGGCGCTCGGCGATTTCGGCAAGGTGGACGCCTTCTTCAGGTTGAAGTTTGGTAAGCCGCTTCCGGTCAGCGCCGTTGGCCAGACGGAAACGCACAACCACCTGGGGTTCGATCATCGTGAAGCGATTGATGTGGCCGTTCACCCAGACAGCGCGGAAGGCCAGGAGTTGGTCAATTATTTGGCTTCGCAAGGCATCTCGTTCATCGCCATTCGTGGCGCCATCGCCGGTTCGGCCACCGGCGCGCACATCCACATCGGCCCGCCATCGAAGAGAATTAATCAGTACCGCGAGCGGTAGCGAGCGTGGCTTGCGGCGTTTAGTCGCTCAAGCAGGCCGCGCTCGCTACCGCTCGCGGTACTGACCTGTCCCTTCAGTGTTTGAAGTGGCGCATCCCGGTGAAGACCATCGCCAGCTTGTGCTCGTTCGCCGCTTCGATCACCTCCCTGTCGTTCTTCGAACCGCCAGGTTGGATGATCGCTGTGACGCCGTGTTTCGCCGCCTCGTCAATTCCGTCGCGGAACGGGAAGAAGGCGTCGGAGGCGAGCGCGCTGCCCGCGAGCGGCAATTGCGCTTTCATCGCGCCGAGCTTGACCGAATCCACGCGCGACATCTGGCCCGCGCCCACGCCGACCAATTGGTCTTCAGCCGCGTAAACAATCGCATTCGATTTGACGTGCTTGCAAATGGCCCAGGCGAAACGTAGTGCGCGCAGTTCAGCCGTCGTGGGTTTACGGTCACTGACGATCGCGAACTTCTCTTCATCCAGCAATTCGGCGTCGCGGTCCTGCGCCAAGACGCCGCCGCTGATTCTTCGTAGTTCGAGGTGTGTCGTAACCTGGTGATCACTTCCCTGCCGTAGAACCCGCAGATTCTTTTTGGCCGACAAGACCAGCCTCGCGCCTTCGTTGAAGTCAGGGGCGATGATTACCTCGGCGAACATCTCCGCGATCTCTTTTGCCGCCGTTTCGTCAACCAGTCCTGAGAAGGCGATGATGCCGCCGAACGCGGAGACCGGGTCGGTAGCCTTCGCTTTGGCGAAAGCTTCGAGCGCGCTGCTGGCGACGCCCACGCCGCAGGGGTTCGTGTGTTTGATGATCGCGCAGGTTTGAGGAACATCGTGCGGCGTGACCGCGCCCTTCGCCTGCGATTCGCGCAGATGCATCCGGTGAAGCTCCATCACCAATTCCCAGGCGGCGTCGCTGTCTATCAGGTTGTTGTACGAAAGCTCCTTGCCTTGCAGTTGTTCGGCGGTGGCCACGCCGCGTTCGTTGCTGCCCGCGATTTTGTAAAGCGCCGCGCGTTGGTGCGGGTTTTCGCCGTAGCGCAACGCGGCCATCTTGCGCAGGTTGATTTCGATAACGTCAGGCAGGCCGAAGAGATCGGTCTGCGTCGCTTGTTTCGACGCCAGGAAGCGCGCGATCTCTTTGTCGTAATCGGCGGTATGTTTGAAAGCGGCGACGGCAAGCTGATAGCGAAGACTGAGCGTCAACGCGCCTTCACGCCGGTCAAGCTCCGACGCGACCGTCTCGTAATCGCTGGGGTCAACGACGACGGCGACATCGTTGTGGTTCTTGGCCGCTGAACGGATCATCGCAGGGCCGCCGATGTCAATGTTTTCAATCGCCTCCTCCATCTCCACCTCCGGCTTCTGAACTGTTTGTTGAAAGGGGTAGAGGTTGACGACGACCAGATCAATCGGTTCGATGCCGTGCTCCTGCATCTTGGCGCGGTGCGTTTCGTTATTGCGGATGCCCAGAATTCCGCCGTGAATTTTTGGATGAAGCGTTTTCACTCGGCCATCGAGCATTTCGGGGAAGCCAGTCACATCGGAAACATCGCGCACGTTAAGTCCATTTTCGCGCAACAGCTTTGCCGTGCCTCCGGTCGAAATGATTTCGATCCCGTGCTGCGCGAGTTTCCGGGCGAATTCAACCACCCCGGTTTTGTCCGAAACGCTGATCAGAGCTTTACTGATTTTCTTCAATGTTTGCCCTTGCACAATGACCTCCTGATTTTGATTCGTAGAGTTTCAGTTTACGGGAAAGAGTCGAAAGGTCAAATTCAAGGCGGCACGCGAATTGATAAAGCCAGGTTCGTGAGTAGCAATTTGAAAGTAGGCAGGCGGGCCTGAAGCCCCACAGTTGATAGAAATTGGCAGAAATAGATGGAGGTAAACAAATGAAAATCAGTGGTTTGAAACTCGGATTGATGGCTTCGTTATTGATGGTTTCGTTCTTTTCGATTCCCGCGAATGCGCAGTGGAATGGCAATCAGTACCCCAATTCGGGCATCTCGCGTTTCAGATGGGAAGGCATTGTGGATGGGACGAGCTTCGTTCACGTCCGAGGCCGCAACGTCCAGGTCGAGACTCGTTCGGGATTGCCGGTTCAGCGTCAGCGTTACAATTTCACCGATCCGCTACCTCGCGCTTCGGTTGATCTGGCGCTGAACGTGTTCAACGGCCGCGGGCGTGTGCGGTTGGTTCAATCTCCACAGGCGAACAACGATTTCACCGCCGTGGTCAGGATTGATGACAACAGCGGCGGGCGCGACGTTTACGGTTTCGAGTTGCAGTGGTACGACCGCAACTGGCGCGACGATGGCGGCGGCTGGAGCGGAAACAATCCGCGCAACGCCGATGGCGTCACCTGGCGCGGGCGCGTGGATGGCGAATCAATTATCCGTTTTCGCGGCGACCAGGCGTGGGACGAGACGGTCAACGGCTACGGCGTGTCGAATGCCCGCTACAATTTCAGCGCAGCGTTGCCCAGGCAATCGCTCAGCGTCAATCTGGTCAACGCCGAAGGGCGCGGCCAGGCGCTGATCGTCGAGCAACCCAGCCGCGGCAACGATTACACCGCCGCCGTTTTGATCCGCGACCGGCAGAGCGGCGTGGGCAATTACGCTTTCACGCTGACCTGGGAGAAGCCGCGCTACCGCGACGATGACGGAAGGCCGGATGGCTCCCGCAATCGCGGACTGCGCTGGTCAGGCCGTGTTGACGGCAGCGACGTCATCTTCATCCGGGGCAATCAACTCTGGATTGATCATCGCAGCGGTCAGCCGATCTACGACGAAAGCCATCGCTTCTTTCAACCGCTGTCGAACGGCAGAGAGTTCGTCACCGTGCGGAAGATTGCAGGGCGCGGGTCGGTGCGAGTCATCGAACAGCCTTCGCGCAACAACAACTACACCGCCGCGATCCTGATTGAAGATCGGGACGGCGGGTCGGATCGGTATGAGATCGAGGTCGAGTGGTAGGAGTCGCGCAAATCTTATCGCTAATGGCCGGCCGCGCTGAGTGGCCGGCCATTTCTTTGTTATCCCGTGACCAGCATCAACTGCAATTGCGTTTGCAACTTCTGCATCGCCTTCGCAATCTCCGCAAAACCTTCAGCCTCGCGCACAGGCGCGAGCATTGGGTCGGACATCAGGAACGGGTAATTGCCGTAACTGGCTTGAGCGGCGTAACGCAGCATTTCCAGGCTCGACTCAATCTCGCCCAACTGCGCATAGACTTGCGCGGTGATGTAGTAGTGGTAGCTGCCGAGTTGCAGGTTCGACGACAACGATTCGGCGAGAATCTGTTTGCCTTTTTCCTTCTCGCCTTTGAACGCGCAGAGCAGCGCGCGAGCCTGCGAATAAAATAGCCCTGTGGTTCCGTTTGCGACCATTTCCTCCAACCGGCGGATCGCGTCTTCGCGTTTGCCTTCAGTGAAATCAATCGCCGCCAGCCAGAAGTGTTTTTCGGAGACGGCGTCGGAGCAGGCGTCGAACTCGCGCCGCGCTTCGTTGTAATTGCTTTTCTGATACTGAATGAATCCGATCATGTAGGGGTAGGTCATCGGATTGATCTCCGCCGCTTTGCGGAAGAGCGTCAGCGCGATGTCGGGCAATCCGGCGTAGTCGTAAGCGTGCCCCATCGCCTGATAAGCGTATTCGCTGTTCGGCGAGGCTTGCAGCAGTTGTTTGCAGATCGCCAGCGCGTTCTTCAAATCGCCCTTCTCGCCGTAATAGACCGCCAGCCAGAAGAGGGCGGCGGGTAACTGCGGGCTGAGTTCGAGGGCTTTGCGCGCCGCGATTTCGGCTTTGCCGAACATCGTTTCGTTCCGCAGGTAAGCGCGGGCGTTGATGTACCGCCCCGCCAACGCCGCCCACGCCGGAGCATAAGACGGATCGAGGCTGACCGAAGCCTCCAGCATTTCGATGGCCTGCCTGTGTTCTTCCGCTGTGTTACCGAACGCGAGGCCGCGCAGGTAGAACTCGTAGGCCGCCGGGTTGCGCGCTTCGTCGCGTTTGATTGCCTCTTGCTCGCCCGTCGTGACCTTGAGCCGCAAGCCGCGGATCAACTCCTCGCAGATTCTGTCTTGCAGCGCGATGACGTTGTCGAATTTCAAGTCAATCCGCTCCTGCCAGAGAATTTCGTTGCGCAGCACGTCAACCAGTTGAACGTTGACGCGGAACATCTCCCCAGCTTTCAAATAGCTGCCCGAAAGAATCGTGTCAACCTGCAGTTCGCGGCCAATGCCGCGCGAATCAATCACCTGGTTGCGATATTTTTCGACGGCGGATGATGGACGAACGATCAACGATTTGATTGGGGCGAGCTGTGTGATCACGCTGTCGGCGAGCGCGAACCCCAGGAATTCGATCTCGGCGTCTCCCGCCAGGTTGCGAAGCGGCAAGATCGCCAGGCGGCGGCGATGCGTGCCCGTGAGCGAGGCGGTGGGGGTAGAGTTGGTTGAATAATCATCCACTTCGAGCGTGCTTTCGTATTCCGTGGCGTATTGAACCGGGTCGTCAAAAGCTATACGCAGAGCCTTGGCGAAATCAGTCATTGACGCGAAGCGCGATTCGCGGTTTTTCGCCAGGGCTTTCATCACTACTGACTCAATCGCTTCGGAAATCTCGCTCCGCAGTTCGACCATCCTCGGCGGCATGGAATTGACCTGATGCATCAGCAGAGTCGCCGGAGGAGCTTTGCCGAAAGGCGTCGAGCCGGTGAGCATTTCGTAAAGCACCAGGCCTAGTGAGTAGACGTCGCTGCGCGCGTCAAGCTCCGACCCCAGGCTCTGTTCGGGCGACATATAAGCCGGGGAGCCGACGATGTTAGCGCCGGTCAGATTGGTCTCGGCCTCTTCCGCTTGAGCCTCACGCATCTTGGCGATGCCGAAATCGAGGACTTTGACGATGGCGTCATCGCCGGATTGCTCTTCGACCAGGATGTTGTCGGGTTTCAAGTCGCGATGAATGATCTTGGCGGCGTGAGCGGCGGCCAGGGCTGAACAGGCTTGCTCGATCAAATCAATGGCCTGTTCGATCGGCAATGCGCCCTGGCTCAGCATCTGGCGCAGGCTTCGGCCCCGCACCAGTTCCATCACGATGTATGGGCCGTGCTCGCTGATGCCGTAATCGTAAATCTGAATGATGTTCGGATGGCGAAGAGAGGCGGCTGATCGGGCTTCGCGGCGGAAACGCTCCTGCATCTTTTCATCTCGACTCACTGTTGGGAGAAGCATTTTGACCGCAACGGCGCGGTCGAGTCCGAGTTGCGTGGCTTCGAAGACTGCGCCCATTCCGCCGCGGCTGATCAATCGCTCAATGCGGTAACGTCCGGCCAGCACGGCGCCGGATTGCATTCCATACCAGCTTTCGCGCGTCGGCTCGTTGGGCGACAGGGGGTTGAGATTGCTGTCCATGGACTCGGTCATTTTTTCTTCTCCAATCAGCTTTCTGGTTCATCGGTACCGCGAGCGGTAGCGAGCGTGGCTTCTGGTTCATCGGTACCGTGAGCGGTAGCGAGCGTGACTTCCGCGACCGGCCGATTTAGGGAAACCGCTCGCTACCGCTCGCGGTACTGTACCGATTTACCCCGTCTTTTTGCGGAATCTCAATGCGCTGACGGTGATCATAATGATGCCCATAACAGCCAAAATCAAACCTTGTTTCCACCTGGTTCATCAATCGAGTTCGCGGCGCGGCGCGGAAACCGGCGGCGGCAAATGAGCGGTGGTGTTTTCGGTCACGCTGAAACCTTCGGCTGGCGCGGCTTCGGTGATCAAGTGGTCGGTCGTTTTGGCGGGAATGGCGGGAATTACGGGGGGCGCTGGCAATGCGGACAAGGCCGCTTGCGCCTGTTGCTCTTTGAGTTTCACCAATCGCCGGCTGATGAAGAATCCGTTGAACATGATCGCAATGCCGATCAGGAACGGAATGACGCCGGCCATCCACACGCTGTGCAGGATCTCATCATCGTCGCTGGAATAATCCACCGGCACTTTGTCGAAAAGGAAATAGAGGAAGATCATCACGCCGATGCCGACGAAGGTGGTGATGAGGCCGCCCTTGATTTCATTGATCCGTTTCTCTTCTTCTTTGAGCCGGGCCTCTGCCGGGGTAACGCTGCGGCGGCGGCGTTGTTCATCTTCGGAGAGAAACATCTCCCCCACCCAGGTTTTGCTCCAATCGAACTTCTCATCGGTGGAGCGGGACAGCATGCTTTCGCGCACGCCGCGCAGGTTGGCGCCGCATTGCCGGCAGAATTTGAGTTCGTCATTGGCCTGAAGACCGCATCCTGGACAGTACATAGAGACTCCTTTAGGTTCAAACGCTACAGAGAGATCGTGCTGCGAATACGAAATGATCGCGCGCGCGGTTCACGCCTATGTGATTTAGAGCAGTTTGCAGGTAGGCGCCCCCGCGTCCTCGCGGGCAAGCGCTCTCACAACGCGCCTGCCCGCGAGAACGATTCTGTTGGCGAACCCAACCTCGCCAGCGGAAAGGAAAATGCGGGAAAGGAAAATAAGGAGTTTGAGATTCGTGTTCGTATTTTCCTTTCCCGCATTTTCCTTTCCGCAAAGCTTGCTAGAAGTTCGCCAACAGAGTCGAGGACGCGGGGGCGCCTAATTGAAATCCGCTATAAGCCTCGAAGCCAGTCCCTGGACTCCTTGCCGAATGCGCGCGAATGTCGCCAAGCTGAACCCGCGCGAGTACAATGCTGACCTATGATGACCACGAAACTTTACTGGAACGATTCCCATTTGATCAATTTCTCCGCTACGGTGGAACATTTTCTGGATACGGATGGCGGAAGCTTTCTGATCCTCAACCAGTCGGCTTTTTACCCCGAAGGCGGCGGTCAGCCGTGCGACACAGGCTACATCAATTCAACCAAAGTGATGGAAGTCACGATGGACGATGACGGGCGAATATTTCATCGGCTGGAAGGAAAAGCCGATTTCAAAGTCGGGCAAGACGTCTCCTGCTCGGTTGACTGGCCGCGGCGGCGCGAAATGATGCAACAGCACACCGGCCAGCACATCCTCTCGCAAGCCTTCTTTCAACTCTTCGGCGCCGAGACCAAAGGCTTTCGCATCACCGATCATTCGACCGAGATTGATCTGACGCTCGAAATTCACCCCGACGAAATCGAACAAGCGATCATCCGCGCCGAAGAACTGGCCAACAGCGTCGTTTTCGACAACCGCGAGGTTCGCGTTCACGAAGTCACGCCGGAAGAAGCCGCGCGGTTGCCGCTCAGAAAAGAGAGTTTCGTCGCCGATTGCATTCGCGTCATCGAGATCGCCGACTACGACTGGTCGCCTTGCGGCGGCACTCACGCGAAACGAACCGGCGAAGTCGGCTTGATCGCCGTGCGGAGTTGGGAGCGCGCGAAGAAGATGACCCGCGTGCATTTCGTTTGCGGGTCGCGGGCTTTGCGCGATTACCGGATGGCGAGCAAAACGGCGGAGGCGATCGCGCTTAAATTCAGCGTGGGCAGGGAAGAAGCCGGAACCGCGGTGTCGAGATTGCTGGACGAAAACAAACGCCTCTCGCGCCGCGTTCGAGAATTGGCTGGACTGACCGCGAAGGTCGAAGCGCAGCAATTGATCGAATCGGTCGGAGTGTCTAATGGCAGGCGGATCCTGGCGAGAATCTTTGACGACCGCGATTTTGAAGAGTTGAAACTGCTGGCCCATCGCCTGGTTGACGGCGACGGCGTGGTCGCCCTGCTAGCGGCGAAGGAAGGCGAGATGGCGCGAATGGTCTTCGCCCGCTCCGCCGACGTTGAGGCTGATATGAACGCTTTGATGAAAACAGCGTGCGAACGCCTGGGTGGGCGCGGCGGCGGCAAGCCGGATTTCGCGCAAGGCGGCGGATCGAAGACTCACGAGTTGAACTCCGCGCTGGATGCCGCCAAAGCGCTGGTGATGGGAATGACATGACTCTCCGGCGCTTTTCTCAGGCTGGCTGGCGGCGCCGGTGAAACTGATGCTGCCAGAGCCGCCTGAGTGCGGACAGACATGCTGTTTGGCGGAGGGAGTCTGTTGCTGTTTTACCATGAGGAACAAGAAGGCGCTGATGATAAACACCCGTAAGCTGCACAGGATCGTGGGGCTTGTCATGTTGCTTCCGTTCTTTGGCTGGGCCATCACGGGCTTCGTCTTTTTCGTGAAGCCGGGGTACGAAGGCGCGTACGAATTGCTCCAACCGAAAACTTATCGGATGGATGGCGAAAAAATCGCCTTCACGCCAAATCCCACGTGGCTGGAGATCAGATACTTCAGAACCATTTTGGGAAATCATTTGATCGTTCGCACGGCGCAGGGCTGGCAGCATCTGGACCCGGCGACATTGGCGGTCAGAGCCAAACCCACCGACGACGAAATCAAGAAGCTCTTGCTTGACGCGTTCTCGGCAAACCCGGGACGCTATGGGCAGATTTCGACGATTGCAGGCGCAACCGCCACGACGACGACAAATGTGCGAGTCACGTTGAACTGGAACCGGCTGAGTTTGCAACAGGCAGGCAAAGACACGGATCGGATTGACTGGCTTTACAAAATCCATTACCTGCAATGGACAGGCGTGAAGTGGGTAGACCGGACTCTGGGAACGCTTGGTCTGGCCTTGATCGTCATTCTTAGTGTTTTGGGGCTGACGCTCCTGCTGAAACCATCTGCTTTACCGACGCTACAGCGAATTTCAGTTGAGTGATTGGCCAGAGGCGGGAAGTTCTGCTACATTGCGCCTGACAGTTCGTTAGTAATTCAACTATCCAATCCGATACGCGGCAGGTGCACGGGAAGCGCGGTGCGATTCCGCCGCTGCCCTCGCAACTGTAATCGGCGACGAAATCCACACGAAGCCACTGTTTCTTGCAAACGGGAAGGCGTGGAGAGTAGGCGGGAATCTCAAATCTCAGATTTCAAATCTCAGATTTCAAATCTCAGACTTCAAATCTCAGATTTCAAATCTCAGATTTCAGATCTCAGATTCGAGATTCCCCAAAGCCGTAAGCCAGGAGACCGGTCTGCCAGCGTGTCCATTTTCAATCCCGCGAAGGGCGGGAGAAAGGACGTTCCAATGACACTCGCCTCCTTGCGCCGAGTCGCCTCGGCGATCTGCCTCTTTTCTCTATTCACATTGGCCGCGCCGCTTATTTCGGCGCAAGCTTCAATCCAATTCAACGGTCGCGTGACCGATGCGAACAACGCCGGCGTTTCCGGCGCGACGGTGACGCTCATCGCGCGCGACAATCGTTTCCGCACAACGGTCGTCACGGGGAGTGATGGAACTTACCGTTTCGAGCGCGTCGCGCCGGGCGATTATCTGGTCGAAGTTCGCGCCACGGGCTTCGCCAAAACCGTCAAAGCAATTTCCGGCAAAGACTCAAACGAAAAACTCGACATCGCGCTCGATGTGGACGCGATCAATGATGAAGTGATCGTCACCGCCGCAGGCACGGCGCAATCCGTGGACGAAGTCTCAAAAGCTGTGACCGTGATTGACGCGCGGCAGATCGAATTGCGCGATGAGTATTCAGCGGTGGAAACCTTGCGCGCCGCGCCCGGCTTGCGTGTCACGCAATTGGGCGGCCCCGGCGCTATGGCCCGCATTCAGATTCGCGGGCTGCGTTCATACGACACTAGCGTGCTGGTGGATGGACTGCGGTTCCGCGACGCGGCGGACACGCAGGGTAGCGCGAACGGCTACATCAGCGAATTGAACATCGTCAATTGCGAGCGCATTGAAGTGCTGCGTGGTTCTGGTTCTTCGCTTTACGGCTCGCACGCCATCGGCGGCGTGGTCAATCTGGTGACGGATCAGGGCGGCGGCGATTTGCGTGGGCAATTGCAAATGGAAGGCGGCAGCCTGGGCTTGTTTCGCGGGCGTGGCAGCGTCAGCGGCGGCGCGCTGGATGACCGGCTGTTTTACAGCGCGGGATTGTCGCAATTGAACGTCACCAAAGGCGTGGACGGCGACGACCGCACGCGCCAGACCAGTTTGCAGGGCTTGCTCGGTTATCACGTCACGCCGAACGCGACGCTTTCTGGCCGCGTTTATGCGAACGATGCGTTTCTGGCTTTGAACGAAGGTCCGGCCAACGCGCCCGGCTTCACCGCGCCGCCTGCGGGAACGCGTGTACGAGCCATCGCTTTGGACTTCGCCGAACAACAGCGCGTGGCGGCGCGCGGCGTTCCGCTCACAGCGACCAATTACAATCGCGGCGCCGCTAATTTCATCCCGAACCTGAACGACCCGGACAACCGCCGCAATTCAGGCTTCTTTTCCGGCGCGATGAATTTCACGCAGCGACTGAACGACCGCGCCAGCTACCGGCTGAGCTATCATCGCGTGAACGCGGATCGCAGCTTTCTGGACGGGCCGCTCGGCGTCGGAGCATTCGGCGAACCGGCTTTCACTTCGATCGGCGATTATCATAGCGACATTGACACCGTTCAGGCGCGCGCCGATTTGCAACTGGGCAAAGCGAACCTGTTGACGACCGGCTATGAATTCGAGCGCGAGGGATACGGCGATTTCAACACCAACGAAAGCCCAAACCCGCCCAACGGCTCGCTGGACATCGCACAGCGCAGCCACACTTTCTTCATCCAAAATCAAACGCGGCTGCTGGCCGACCGCTTGCAATTGTCGCTGGCGTTTCGCTGGCAGGGTTTCGATTTGTCCGCGCCGCGTTTTGGCGGAGGCGCGGCGCGTTACGTCGGCGTGACGTTTAATGCGCCGCCACACGCTTACACGGGCGACGGCTCGCTGGCGTACTTCTTCAAAGCGACCAACACGAAACTGCGCGCCCACGTCGGCAACGGCTATCGCGCGCCGTCGCTGTACGAACGATTCGGCGCGGGATTTTTCGGCGGCCGCTTCACGCCTTACGGCGATCCGCGTTTGAAACCGGAACGCTCGCTGGGCGTGGACGGCGGGATTGACCAAACGCTGCTACGCGGGCGTGTGCGATTGAGCGCGACGTACTTTTACACGCGGCTGCAAAACATCATTGACTTCGGTTCGCTGCCGCCGGGCGATCCGTTCAATCGTCCTTTTGGCGGCTATTTGAATCGCGGCGGCGGCCTGGCGCGCGGCGTCGAACTGAGCGCGCAGGCCTTGGTGACGCGCTCGACCGACTTGTTCGCTTCCTACACTTACACCAACGCCGATCAGCGCGCGCCGAACTCGGCGGGCTATCTGACCGTGCCGAGTACGTCGGATCACATCTTCACGCTGGTCGCCACTCAACGCATTGGCAGACGGATTGACGTTACGTTTGACCTGTCGGCCATCAGCAGTTACTCGCCATCGTTTCCGTCGCCGTCTTTCAACACGCTCTACATTTTTGACGGCTACGTGAAGGCCGATCTGGGAGCGAGTTACACGCTGCCGCTCAACGACCGGTACAGCATTCGGTTTTACGGTAAGGTAGACAACGCGCTGGATCGGATGTATTTCGAGAGCGGCTTCCGCGCGCCAGGCGCAGTCTTCATCGGCGGCGGATCATTTCGTTTCTGATTGAAGTCAGCCGTATGGAAAGTGGGACAAGATGCCATCTTGTCCCACTTTTGAGGAGTTAGCGTCGCCAATGGATAAAGAAGCAGCAAAAAAGATTTTGCTTTCGTGGAGCAGCGGCAAGGACAGCGCGTGGGCATTGCGCGTGTTGCGCCAACAACCAGAAGTGGAAGTCGTCGGGCTGCTTTCGACCATCAACGAAGAGTTTGATCGAGTGGCCATGCACGCGGTCAGGACGGAATTGCTGCGGCGCCAGGCAGAGTGTGTGGGTTTGCCACTGCGCCTGGTCAAACTGCCGTTTCCATGTGGCAACGAGGTCTACGAAGAGCGGATGAACGCATTGATCGCCGCCGCGCAAGTCGAAGGTCTCGAGGCCATCGCCTTTGGCGATCTGTTTCTGGCTGATGTACGCCGGTACCGCGAAAGAATGATGGCAGGAACAGGCATCACTCCGCTTTTCCCGCTGTGGGAACGGCCCACCGCTGAACTGGCGGAGGAAATGGTCGCCGGCGGATTGCGCGCGCGGATCACCTGCATTGATCCGCGCCACATGCCTGCGTCGCTTGCTGGCAGCGAATACAACCGCGAGTTTCTGTCGGCGCTGCCAGCCGGCGTTGATCCTTGCGGTGAAAACGGCGAGTTTCACAGCTTCGCCTATGACGGGCCGATGTTCAGCCGCGCGGTAGAATTCAATGTTGGTGAAACGGTGGAACGCGACGGATTCATCTTCACTGATCTCTTACCCCTGAGGAATTGAAGATGCTGCAATTGCGGATGTTGGAGAAAGTTTGTAACCTCTGGCAAAAGTTGTTGGTCTGAGAGAACAGATTCTCAATCCTGACAGGAGCAATTCATCAATGAGCACCAAGCTTCTTTTTCTCGCTTTGGTTCTGTTAGTAATCAGTACGCCTGCCCAGGCTCGGTCTGGCGCGCTCACGCCTCAATCCCTGACAGGCGAGCTTCGCCTGGAAGTGACGGACCCTTCCGGCAAAGCGCTGGAGGCTGCGGGAAAACTGAAGAATCTTGCGACCGGAGTGCATAGTAGCTTTCAGACGGACGCGCAGGGTAGGCATACCTTTGTGAGACTGCCCTACGGCCGTTACCGGCTGGAAGTCTCGAAAGATGGATTCGCTACCCAGTCGTTGTTGATTGACGTGCGTTCAGCGACGCCCATCTCGCGCACAGTGACGATGGCGCTGGGCAGTCTGGCCTTCAAAGTTGATGTGATCGGGACTACGCCGCTTCCTGGAAGCGATCTCGAACCCGTTGAAATACCAACCCCAGTTCAGGCGGCCACCAAGCGTGACATTGACTCCAGTGGCGCGCTCGACCTGTCGGATTTTCTGAACCGGCGACTGAGCGGCGTGCACGTGAATGAAATACAAGGAAACCCCTTTCAACCCGACGTGAATTATCGCGGCTATACCGCTTCCCCGCTGCTCGGGACACCGCAGGGTCTTTCGGTTTACCTGGATGGAGTGCGGCTGAACCAGCCATTCGGCGATGTGGTGAGTTGGGACCTGATCCCGCGCAGCGCCATTTCGGAGATTGCGTTGATGCCGGGATCAAATCCGCTGTTCGGGCTGAACGCCCTGGGCGGCGCGCTTTCGGTGCAAACCAAGGATGGCCGCAGCCAGCCGATCACGGCAATCGAGTTGAGTGGCGGCAGTTTCGGTCGTGGAATGGCTGCTTTCGAGCACGGCGGAGCCAATGCCAAAGGATTGAATTGGTTTCTCGCCAGCGATCTGTTTTTCGAAGATGGATGGCGCGACGATTCGCCCTCGAACGTCCGCCAGTTTTTCGGCAAGCTCGGCTGGCAGGGCGCGAGAACTGTTCTCGGACTCACCGTGGCCTACGCCAACAACTCGCTGATTGGCAACGGCCTGCAGGAGCAACGCTTCCTCGACCGCGATTACGCGGGCATCTATACCAGGCCCGACATCACCGACAACCGCTCTCCGTTTCTCAATTTCACCGCACGACGCAGCGTCAGTGGCGCGCTGACGTTTTCCGGCGCCGTTTATTACCGCTACATCCGAACGAACACGCTCAACGGCGACATCAACGAAGATTCGCTCGACCAATCAATGTATCAACCGAGCGCCGCTGAGCGCGCGGCGTTGGCGGCTGCGGGTTACACCGGAGTCCCGGCGAGCGGCGCCACCGCCGCCAACACGCCGTTTCCGTTCTGGCGCTGCATCGGGCAATCGCTGCTGAGAGACGAGCCTGCCGAGAAATGTAATGGCCTCATAAATCGCGCGCGCGCGAAGCAACACAATTACGGGGTGTCCGGGCAGATGAACTGGTTCGGCTCGCCGGGAGGTCATCGTAACCTGTTCACCGCAGGCGCGGCTTACGATCACAACCGCGTGGGTTTCCTGCAATCCACGCAACTCGGCTATCTCAATCCTGATCGCAGCGTGACTGGCGTCAACTCGTTCGGCGACGGCGTGACCGGCGGCGAGGTTGACGGCGAGCCTTATGACACGCGCGTTGATTTACACGGACGCATCAACACCTGGAGCCTTTATGCGACCGAGACGCTCGCGGTCGGCAACAAATGGAACTTCACATTGTCGGGACGCTACAACCGCACAACAATCAACAACCGCGACCAAATCACGCCCGGTGGTGGCCCCGGCTCGCTCGACGGACGTCATACCTTCGACCGCTTCAACCCGGCGGTCGGCGTCACGTTCAGACCGGCGCGATACGTGAACGCTTATGCCAGTTACAGCGAAGGCAATCGCGCGCCGACCTCGGTCGAACTAGGCTGCGCCGATCCTGAAGAGCCTTGCAAACTGCCTAACGCGATGGCGGGTGATCCGCCGCTCCAGCAAGTCGTCGCGCGGACATTCGAGGCCGGCTTGCGTGGTGGACAGGAAAGCCGCGTGAGTTGGAACATCGGCTGGTTCCGCGGCGAAAACCGCAACGACATTCTCTTCGTGGCTTCGGAACAGACCGGTTCTGGCTATTTCAAAAACTTCGACAAAACGCGGCGGCAGGGTCTGGAGGCAGACATCAACACGCGCGTCTGGCGGTTCAGTCTAGGCGGTGGTTACACCTTCCTCGACGCGACTTATCAAAGCGAAGAGGACGTCAACGGCGAGAGCAACAGCAGCAGCGACGCCGAAGCGCCGGGACTGGAGGGCCTGATCGAAATCGAACCGGGCGCGCGGATTCCGCTGATCCCGCGACACATGCTCAAGCTCTTCGCCGATCTGCAAGCGACCCGCAGGCTCACAGTAAATTTCGGCGTGTTGGCTCTTTCCGGCGCTTACGCGCGCGGCAACGAGAACAACCTGCACCAACCTGACGGCGTGTACTATCTCGGCGCTGGCAGATCGCCGGGTTACGCCGTCGCCAATTTCGGCGCGCGGTATCAATTGCATCGGCATGTGGAACTGTTCGCCCGCGTCAACAATCTGTTCAACCGGCGTTATTACACCGCCGCGCAACTGGGGCCAACGGGCTTCACGGCGGAAGGCAATTTCATCGCGCGGCCTTTTGCCGCTGTAGACGGCGAATTCCCTGTCCAACACGCAACCTTTTACGCGCCGGGCGCGCCGCGCGGGGCTTGGGGCGGTATACGGTTCAAGTTCTGAAGCGATGTTGAGGCTGCCGGCGTAATCTGGCCGAACGGATCGAGAGAGATGTGGACGAACGTGAAGGCTGATTCGCTGAACACGCTGCGTCAGGGCAGCGGCAAGAGTTGGAACCGCTGAGCCAAACTACCTACTTGCCGCTCGGATCACCAAAAACTATCTTAGCCATTTCGGCGACGTAATCGTGCGGCCTTTTCTTCAATTGCCGGAAATTATCAGTGTTGAATTGAACGGCGATGGCTATCCGATGCTTCGGAAAATATTCCATCTCGGAGAGGTATCCGGGAAACCAGCCGCCGTGCCCGTAACTCAATCCCCAATCGGTCTGCCGCACCTGCACACCCAGTCCGTATTTATCGCCCTTGCCTGTCTTCGCCGGCACGGCGTCGAGCAATTGGTCGAACGTCGTCTGCCTGAATACTCTGCCTTCGTACAAAGCCTTCGCCCAGCGCGCCAAATCTTCCGCCGTCGAAGCGAACCCGCCGCCGCACCATTCCATCTGCGGGTTGACGATGAATTTGCCGTCAATGATCGTGCGGCCTTCAATGCCGAACGGGCTGTTGGGCGAAACGTAACCCGTGATCAGGCGTGGAATCACGCGGCTGTCTGACGGCAGCGTCTCATTCAGCTTCAGCGGTTTCAGAATCCGTCGCGTGACTTCGCCATAAACAGTCTTGCCCGATGCGCGCTCGAAGATGATTCCCACCAGAATGTAATTCGTGTCGGCGTACGACCAGCCCTGGCCTGCTTCAAACAACGGTTCGCGGTCGAGGATGAATGTGACCAATTCCTCTGGCTTCCAGACTTTGTCGGGCTGCCCTTTGAGAGCTTTGATGAAGTCTTTGTGCAGCACGTGTTCGGGAATCCCGCTCGTGTGGTTCATCAGCATTCTGAGCGTGATCGTTTCGGCGTTCGGCAGCCGGTTGAACCACGGCTCGCTGCCCAGCCATTTCTCGATCTTCTCGTCGAGGTTGAGTTTTCCCTCTTCGACCAGTTGCAGCGTGACGGCTGAGACGTAGGTCTTGCCGATGCTCCCCGCGAGCATTCGATCCGGCGGCTTCAATGCTCTCTGGCTTTCGAGATCGGCGTAGCCGATCGAGACAGTCATCGAGCGGCGGTCGGGCGTGGCGATGCCGACGCTCACTCCAGGAAACCCACCGGCGTCGCGCAATTCGATCAGCTTTACCTGAATGCGCTTCCCGATTCCCCTGAAATCGAATTTGACTGATTGGTTCGCGGCTGCCTGTGTTGCAGTTGCTGCTGGCAGGTTCTGGTCAATCGTAATCAACGCGCCAATCAGCGCGGCGCACAGCAACGGCAATCTGAGAATGTTCCTGTTGGTCATTGAACCTCCCGTTTACTTTTGATCATCGGGCAATGGGTTGCTCAGGTCGAAGACTATCCGCCAGTTCCCCCTCGCGTCGCGCTTCCAGACGCGCGCATAGTAACCTTTCTCGGTCTTCGCTCCGCCGCCCTCCCTCAATTCATAACTGCCGTAACAGTAACCGAGATCAGCCGAACTTGAAACATTTGAACCAGAATCAACGCCGAAATAATTATCTTCATCCGATTCCTCCCTCAATTTGTTTCTGAAGCCAGGAGATATTACGGCTGTCGAAAACCGAAAGGCTGCGAACGCGGCTGAAGCTTGATAGCTTTTACAAGTTTTTACACCAGACACAACGAGCAATCAGCTTCCTCTGCGCGAACGGCAAGTTTATTATTCCGGTCGAGGAGACCGATAATGCAAAGACGCCAATTCACAAAACTCTTGGGCGCGGCGACGCTGGCGCTGGGCGCGGCCCCAGGCATCGCCGCCGCCAAACCGCAAGTCGCCATCACGATGGATGACTTCGGCCTTTTCGGCGAAACGGACGCTGAGAAACTGGAAAACAGCCGTGCGATTCTCGCGGCGTTGCGCTCGCGCTCGAACCTGAATGCCGCCGCCTTCATTTGCGGCCAGCGCGTAAACAGCGATGTTGGCAAACGCGTGCTGCAAGCCTGGAACGACGCCGGGCACATCATCGCCAACCACACTTACTCGCATTGGTACGATCACAGACGCACAGTTGAGGAGTTCCAGGCCGACATCCTGCGCTGTGAGGAATTGATCAAAAGCTACCCGCGCTTCACCAAGCTCTTCCGCTTCCCGATGCTCAAAGAGGGCGACACCGTCGAGCGGCGCGACAAGCTGCGCGCGTTTTTGAAAGAACGCGGCTACAAAATGGGCTACGTCACGATTGACGCTTCCGATTGGTACGTTGACCAACGGCTGCGCGAGCGATTGCAGCAAAACCCCAAAGCTGATTTAAGCGGCTACCGCCAGTTCTACCTCGACCATATCTGGGAACGCGCGGTCTATTACGACGATCTGTCGCGCCGTACGCTGGGCCGCAGCGTCAAACACACGCTGCTCATTCACCACAACCTGCTCAACAAACTTTTCTTTGGCGATCTGCTGACGATGTTCGAGCGCAAAGGCTGGAAGCTGATTGGCGCGGCTGAGGCGTTCACCGATCCGGTCTTCAACGCCGAGCCGAAAATATTGCCAGCGGGCGAGAGTATAATCTGGGCGCTGGCCAAAGAGTCCGGGAAGTTTGACCGCGACCTGCGTTACCCCGGCGAAGACAGCGTCTACGAGAAACCGAAGATGGATAAACTCGGTTTGTGACGCCGCTCTACCAATGCTTTGGAGAGCGGCGCTTTTTACCGCCTTTCTTGCCCCATTCCAACACTTCCACTTTGACGCGCGTTCTCCCATCCCGCGTCATCCCGAGCTTCTCAGCCGCAGCGCGCGATAGGTCAATGATCACCCCTTCTGCGCGATTCTTCTTCGTCGGACCTCGATCTATAACGCGCACCTCGACTGTTCCGCCCTTCTTCAGATTGGTTACCCGCACGATTGTGCCGAACGGGTAGGTCGGATGCGCGGCGACCATCTCGTTGTTATCGAACTTTTCTCCACTGGCGGTCCGCTCTCCGTGAAGCGAACGGCTATAGAAAGACGCCAACCCGGTTTGTGTCTCCTTGACCTTACGTTCGTCAGGAGGCGCGCCGCAAGCTGCAAGCGGAAGCAGAAGTGAGAGGCAGGTCAGGACTTGAACCAATAGCCATCGGCGCAGATCAGCGGCAGGGATGTAGAAGGGGCCGTCTCGCATAGCCGGATTATTCAGCGAGTCGCGGAGCTAAATCAACCGCGCGCTTATGGCGCCAGTTTGCGATCCTTCCATCAGCGCGCGCTCCGCTGAGCGTTCTTCTTAGGCAAAAACTTACCCGGAGCTTTTCCCGTCATCTTGCCGTCTTGCAGAACAAACTCGCCATTGACCAAAACGTGATGAACGCCTTCGGCCAGCAATTGCGGATCATCCCAAGTCGAACGATCACGAATCGTCTTCGGATCAAAGACCACGATGTCAGCAACCATTCCCTTCTCAATTCGACCGCGGTCTGGGATGGCTAGGTGGTCTGCAGGGAGCGAAGTCATCTTGCGGACAGCTTCTTCCAAACTCAGCAGTTTCACTTCGCGCACGTAATGGCCGAGCACGCGCGCAAACGTCCCGGTCGAACGCGGGTGGCGCTGGTCAATGAATTGGCCGTCGGAGTAACCACCGTCGCTGGCGATCATATTCCACGGCTGGATCATCAATTCGCGTACGTCTTCTTCCTTGATGGCGCCGAGCGTGACGCCGACCGGGTTGCCGGAGTTGAGAATCAGATCGCTGACCAAATCGAACGGATCGACTTTTCGCTCTTTGGCCAACTCGGAAAGATACTTGCCAATCAGTTGCGGGTTATCTTTGCTGCTCGTGATGCGCATCGCGCCGTAGCCGGTGGCCTTCAGCCAGGCGAAGCCGCCGTTGACCCCGTTCTCGCTGGTCTGTTTGATCTGCTTGCGTTTTTCGGGATCGCGCAAAGCGGCTTTCAGATCGAGTCCGGCTCGCATCTCCGGTGGAGCAACGACGATGCCCGTCAGCGTTGAAGTCGCCGCGCCATCGTAAGGATATTGATCCGTGACGACCTCAACTCCGCTCTTGCGAGCGTCGTTGATCATCTTGATGATCACGCGGTTCTTGCCTGCGTTCTGCAACCCGACGGTCTTCTCGTGAGCGATCTTGGCAGGGATGCCCGCGCGGCGACCAACCTCGATGGCTTCCTGATCCGATTCGACGAAGCGTTGAACCGGGTCGCGCACGTGAGAATCGTACGTGCCGTTGAACGGTTTGACGACCTTCGCCAATTCGACGACTTCATCGGTGTTGCTCCACATCCCTGGCTCGTACATCAACCCGGTCGAAAACCCGACGCAGCCCATCTCCATTCCCTCGCGCACCAGCGATTTCATCTTCTCGATCTCTTCGGGCGTGGCCAACCGATGCGCGGCGCCGACGACCTCGCGGCGGATGGCGTTGTGCGCTTCGTTCGCGATGGCAAGGCTGGTTATATTGATCGGTCCGGGAAGGTGGTTATTGAGCCGAAATTCAAATTCTACGGTAATTCCGGGGGAGAATTTCGCAACGGACTGATGGAGATCAGCCTCAGCGAGGGAAAATATGTAGATACGACCGGAAAGCTGGTGATTAACAAAGGATATTATCGTGGCTGGGACTTTTCGGAAGGGCTCGCTGTAGCGATGCGAAAAGATGGCGAAAAGTGGGGATACATTGATCGCGCAGGAGAGTTTGTCATCAGCCCGCGATTCGAGGACTACCCCAAAGGTTATATACATTCATTCTCAGATGGCTTAGCAGCGGTAGAAGTATCAAAGCGATTTGGCTATATCAATCGCTCGGGGGAATTCGCAATACAGCCAACTTATCTTCGCGGCTCAGATTTTCACGACGGCATGGCCCGCGTAATAGTCGAGGGGCCTTGCCGATATTTTAGCGAAGGGCCTTGTCCCGAGGTTTGGACGATACCTAAGGAAACACCGGGAGAGGCGCCTGCTTGCAAGTATACGTTCATCGACAAATCCGGTTCTATTATCACCACCGAGCAGTACGATTATGCAAAAGACTTCTCGGAAGGGCGCGCGCCTGTCCGAGTGGGGAGCAAGTGGGGATACATAGACAAAAACGGGCGGATAGCGATCAAGCCGCAATTCGATGAGGCAGATTTGTTTTCTAACGGATTGGCTTCAATTCGGCAAAATGGGCTCTACGGTTACATCGATCAGGCTGGCGCGATTGTCATCGTCCCACAGTACAAATTTGCTCAACGCTTCTCGGAAGGGCTTGCCGTAGTGGGTGTTTGGAATGACAGAGAGTCGACGTATAAAGAGTATTACTACATTAACAGGCAAGGCGAACAAGCAATTCCTGAGAGATTCGCGTTGGCCAGCCACTTTTTTAACGGACTCGCTCACGTAAAAATAAAATCAACTGAGGAAAAAGACATTAACGATTCGGAGGCGACAGGCTCATTCGCATATATTGACGCAACCGGAAGGAAGATCTTTACTTACCAACCAACTGTAAGTTTGAAACCGCAATGATTACAACCGAACAACCAATCCCCTTTTCCGACCTCGCTCTCGCGCGCCGCCTCGAACGCGCCGAGGGGCGCGGCAACGCTGACTTCGTCGAAACCAGAGCCACACACTTTCCTGACAGCGGCGCGCAGTGGATCGAAGTCGCGGGCGCTTACGCGATGTTCGACGGAGTGGGTTCTCCGCTGACGCAGACGTTCGGACTCGGCGTGTTCGATCCGGTCGCGCCCGCCGAGATGGAGAAGCTGGAAGAGTTCTTCCTTCAGCGCGGCGCACACGTTCATCACGAAGTCAGCCCGATAGCCGACCCATCGTTGCTGACTTTGCTGAACGAGCGGGGCTATCGACCGATTGAACTCACCAGTGTGATGTATCGCCCCATCAGGCGTGGCGTCCAGCTCGCGTCGCCGCGCAACGAGAAAGTTCGGGCGCGTTTGATCCGGAGCGGTGAAGAAGAGCTTTGGGCGCAGACGGCGGCCGGCGGGTGGAGCGGGATCACAGACTTCAGCGACCTGATGCTGGAATTGATGTATCTCACGGCGAAGCGGGCGGACGGTCTCTCGTTCCTGGCGGAGCTTGACGGGAAAGCCATCGCGTCGGGCGCATTGCTCATCCACGACGGTGTGGCGCTGCTGGCCGGGGCGAGCACGATCCCCGAAGGCCGCAAGCAGGGCGCGCAACTGGCCCTGCTCGAAAGCCGTTTAAATTACGCAGCCGAAGCCGGATGCGACCTGGCGATGATGGGCGCGGCGCCCGGCAGCGCCTCGCAACGCAACGCCGAACGACAGGGATTCCGCATCGCCTACACGCGCACCAAGTGGAATTTGGTTCAATAGCAAAATCATCAGCCGGATGCTAGACTGCCGTCGCGCTCAACTTCTCACTCATTTTATTGCTCAATCCATTCAGCGTCGGCGCGCGTTTCGACGGACTGATGATTTATGCCTGTAAACAGACGACTCATTCCGATCTTCATCGTTGTCTTCGTCGACATCCTCGGCTTCAGCATCATTCTGCCTTTGTTGCCTTATTACGCCGGACAATTCGGCGCGTCGCCGCAAACCATCGGCCTGCTCATCGCGACATATTCGTTGTGCCAGTTCATCGCCGCGCCCATTTTGGGATCGTGGAGCGATCGGCGCGGGCGCCGGCCCGTGCTGCTCTACAGCCAGATCGGGTCGTGTCTGGGTTTCATTTTGCTTGGCGTGGCGCTCCATCTGCCGAACCCAGTCTTCTGGCTTTTCTTCGCCAGAGCCATTGACGGATTTTCGGGCGGCAACCTGACTGTTGCGCAGGCTTACATCAGCGATATCACACGGCCAGAAGAACGGGCGAGGACTTTCGGAATGATCATCGGCGTCTCGTTCGGCCTGGGTTTCATGCTGGGCACGACGCTCAACGCTTTTCTCTCGGAGTTCGGCTACGACATTCCGGCTTATGCGGCGGCAATCTTTTCCTTCAGCAGCATTATGGCTACGACCTTTCTGCTGCCTGAGACCGAACATCACGCTGATGAAGAACGACCGAGAGGTTTGGCGCTCTACACGCGCGTTTTCGATTATCTGGCGCTGCCCGAATTGCGCCGGCTGCTGATGGTCTTTTTCCTGATGGTGGCGCCGTTCGCGCTTTACGTGACGATGTTCGCGCTGTTCGCCGAACGGCAACTGAATTTCACGGCGAAACAGACGAGCCTGTTTCTGGCCTTCGTGGGTTTTCTGGGCATCATCTGGCAGGGCGCGGTGATCGGGCCTTTCGTCAAACGGTTCGGCGATTACAAAGCTCTGGTCGTCGGTTTGATCTCCAGCGCGATTGGATTGTCTTACGTGTCGCTGGTTGACGTGTGGTGGAAGCTGGCGTTTGTCGCCCTCTTCTTCTCGTTCGGACACGGCATCGCGCGCCCGGCTTTGACCAGCATCCTGACGCAGGCCGCGCCACCGCGCCGTCGCGGAGGAGTGATCGGCGCAACAACTTCGCTGGAAAGCTTTTCGCGGATCATCGCGCCGGCGGCGGGCGGATGGATTATGGCGGAGCACCCGACGTGGCTCGGCTGGATTGGCGGCGCGCTGTTCACCTGCTCGGCGTTGATTGCGACGACGATCAACGCGGCGGCTAACACGAGCGCCGAGCCGGAAGGCTCACGGGGGGATTAGATCGGATTTCAATTTTCGGCGCCCCCAGGCAAAACAGTTTCACTCCGAAACCAAGCCCCCAAAAAACCAACGAGGGAAGTATGTCAGCAAGACCGGCGCGGTTGTTCTTCGCGTTACTCTTCGTAGTCGCTTTTTCATCTTTGCTCAACGTCTCAGACCGCCAAGCTGATGTCCGGGCGGCGCAATCATCAACTGTTCCCCCGCCACCGACGCAACGCGCGGATCGTTTCGGTATCTACAACTGGAACGTCAACGACTCGGTCTTCCCGGCTGACGGCTCGATTGACCGTTTGAACTGGGCGGCGAACAAAGTCGCCGAGATGGGCAGCCGGACAATTCGCGTCGCGCTCACCGCGCGCAACGATTACCATCTCGATCTGCCCGCGACCGCCGATCTCACTCAAATCGCGCAGCATCCCGCTTACGACAAACTTTTCCGCGACGCGCGGTTTCAGACTTATATGCTGACGGCATATTCGCGCGGCGCTGTGTCGGACAACTGGAGCGATGGATTCACGCAGGCCGAATACAACGCCGAACGCGACGAGATCAAACGGTTGGGTGAATACCTGCTCGGCAATTCGGCCTTCGCCGGCAAGACTTTCATCATCTTCAACTGGGAGGGCGACAACGCGACCTTCGCGCATTCGAACAAACGGTCGGTGTGGGATTATTACACCGACTGGATTCGCGCGCGGGCCGAAGGCGTGAAGCTGGCGAGGCAGAATAATCAGCCAAGCAATACGAGTTTGTTTTCGGGCCTGGAATTCATCGCGGTCAAAAGTCCGAAGACCGGGCTGCCTTGCGGAACGCCAGTGGCCGATCCGATTCGCAACGACCCGTTGCAGAACCGCTGCGTGATTGATTACGTCGCGCCGCAGGTCGAGGTTGATTACTACTCCTACTCGTCCTGGCAAAGCCTCCTCGACAAACAGGACAACCCGAACGAGAGCCTGAAGCAGCGTTACAAGAACGACCTGGGCTTCGCGCTGGCGAAGGTCAAAGCGCGCCGCCCGGAAATCGCCGAGCAGAATTTCATTGTCGGCGAATTCGGCTTCGAGCGCGCGCGTTACGGCGAATGCCACGCCGCCAATCACTTGAACGAAGTGTTCGACGCTTTCGACGGCGACGACGCCTTCCGTGTCTCTTACGCGGTCTTCTGGCAGATCATTGACAACGGGCGGCTCTACGGTTTGCCCGACGAACGCTTCGGTCTCTTCCGCGTCAGCAATGGCCAATTGGCGCCGACGCTGCTCAGCGAAACGTTTCGGAAAAGGATGGCGGGAGAACAATGGGCGAGTTACACGAGATGCCCGCGCATTCGCCGCCCGCCCGAAGCCCAGGGTGTGCTCAATCAACAAGGCACGACCGATTTCAGCCTGAACCCGGATCCCGTGGTTTCGATCTACACGCCGAACTGTTGCCAGAGCACAGACTGGCCGTTCTCGGCTTCCGGCAACACGGCGCATCTCAATCAGAAATCGCTGCATTTCGAGCTGCCGCGCGACAACGCGACGTTCTGGCACGAATCGCCGACCCAGATCAACTTCTCGCTCCCGCCTGCGCGCCGGCCCGGCGAAGCCTGGGTCTACATCACCGACGCGCGCGGCATTGACTCGAACGCGCAATCCATCACGCTGTCGTGCGCCGATTGTCCGCAGATCAGACCCTCCTGTGGCGTGCTCGACGCCGAATATCAAACGCTGCGGATCGAGCCTGGCGCGGTGATTTCGATCTACGGCAGCAAATTCTCGCCCTCGGGCAACAACGTCGTCATCGAACAACTCCTGCCACGACAGGTCACGAGCCGTCGAACGTTGCCGCGCGAAAACATCCTGTTTGAATCGCCCACGCAGATCAACGTGAAGCTGCCCGATGATTTACCCACGGGACTTCAGTCGCTCATTTACGTAGTCAATCAACAGGGGCTGGAATCCGCTGAGAGCGGGCTGGGGGTTTCCGCTCCCTGCCAGGAATGCGCGCCGCGATTGCGTCCGTGCCAGGGGATCGTCAATGAAGCCGGCGGCGAATTTTTTGCCGGGACTGTCGCATCGACCATCGGGCGATTCTCAGTCAGCGGCAACAAAGTGATCGTCGAACAAGTTGATCAGCAGAGCCGCGTTTACCAATACACGTTGACTCAGGGCGCGCCCCTGTGGAGCGAGAGCGACAAGCGCCTCCGCTTCGCGTTGCCCGCGACGTTGTTCGCCGGACGCGCCCTGGTTTACGCGATTGACGCGCAGGGCCGCGAAACGCGCGCGCAGGAGATGACGATCAGTTCCTCTCCGGTGACCAGCGTTCCCGCGACTCATTTCCGCGGAAGCGTTCTGGCCGCCGAATCAATCGTCGCCGCGTTCGGCAATGCGATGGCTACGACAATCAGATCAGCGCAATCAACGCCGCTGCCAGAGGAGCTGGCCGGGACGCGAGTGGTCGTCAAAGACAGCGCCGGCGCCGAGCGCAACGCGCCGCTCTTTTTCGTTTCGCCCACGCAGGTCAATTTTCAGATTCCGCCGGGGACAAGAAATGGAGCGGCGGCCATCACGATCCTCAGCGGATTCGGTTCGACCTCGACTGGCGCTGTGCAAATCGTGAATGTGGCGCCGGGACTGTTCAGCGCGAACGCTGCGGGCGAGGGGCTGGCCGCAGCAGTGGTGTTACGATTGAAAGCCGATGGCAGTCAGGTTTACGAACCCGTAGCCGTTTTCAACCAGGCTCAGAATCAGTTTGTGGCCGTTCCAATTGATCTCAGTCAGTCGAGCGATCAGGTGTTTCTGATCCTCTTCGGAACCGGATTGCGAGCGCGCAGCGCATTGTCCGCCGTGACCGCGACCATCGGTGGAACAAACACCGAGGTCACATTCGCTGGCGCGCAGGGAACGCTGGTAGGCTTGGATCAAATCAATCTCCGCTTGACGAGCAACCTGGCAGGCAAAGGCGAGTCGGATATCGTGGTCAATGTTGACGGGCTGGGCGCAAACGTGGTGAAGGCCAACTTCAGGTAGCTGCGCAAGTGAGGGCATCGGCAACTACTCATTTTCAATTTTCCATTTTCCATTTTCAATTTTTTTCGGAGCAGCAGATTTTGCCGCGATGCCTCTCCCGAAAAAAATGGAAAATTGAAAATGGAAAATTGAAAATGGCGTTTGACAATTTATTCGCGCTCTTCAATAAACCGTTTCGTTCACAGGAGTCGCCGTGAAAACATTGCTTTATTTCATCCTCATTGCCTTCGCCGCAACGTGCGTCGCACTACCGCTTCAACCGTCAACTCAGCCGCAAGCGAGGGCGCTCGTTTTCTCGAAGACCACAGGCTTCCGCCACGATTCGATCCCGGACGGCATCGCCGCCATCCGCCAACTCGGTCAGCAAAACAACTTCGAGGTTGACGCCACTGAAGACGCATCGGTATTCAACGACTCCAACCTGGCCCGTTATCAGACTGTAGTTTTTCTCAGCACCACAGGCGACGTTCTCGACGCCAATCAACAATCGGCGTTTGAGCGGTATCTGCGCAACGGCGGTGGGTTCATTGGCGTTCACTCGGCTACGGACACCGAATATGATTGGGCGTGGTACGGCGGGTTGGTCGGCGCTTATTTCCAGAACCATCCGGCGATTCAACCGGCGCGGATCAAAGTCGAAGACAATTCGCATCCATCAACTTCTTCGCTGCCTGCCGTGTGGGAGCGCACGGACGAATGGTACGACTTCCGGTTGAATCCGCGCGGGCGGGTGAAAGTGCTGGCCACGCTGGATGAGACGAGCTACCAGGGAGGCGGGATGGGCGCTGATCATCCGATTGCGTGGTGCCAACTGTATGGCGGCGGCCGCTCGTGGTACACGGCGGGCGGGCACACGAAGGAGAGTTACGCCGAACCGCTCTTCCGCCAGCATCTGCTCGGCGGCGTTCAATTCACGGCGAAGCTCAGAGATGGCGCCTGCGCGGTGTTGACCGCAGCATCGGCAGCCAGCTTCAGAGCCGACGCGTTGGCGGCGGAATCAATCGCTTCGATCTTCGGCTCTGATCTGGCGACCAGCGCGCAGGCAGCGACTACGACCCCGTTGCCAACTACGCTGGCGAACACTTCGGTCAGGGTCAAAGATGGCGCGGGCGTTGAACGACCGGCGCCTCTGTTCTTCGTCTCTCCAACGCAGATCAACTTCCTGATCCCGGCGGGCGCGGCGGATGGCGCGAGCGTCTTTACCGTCATCAAATCCGACACGACAACGCCGAGCGGCGCTACGCAGATCGCGGCGGTCGCGCCCGCGCTGTTTTCAGCGAACGCGAATGGGCGCGATGTGGCCACAGGAGTCGTGTTGCGCGTCAGAGCGAATGGCTCAAGAAGCTTCGAGCCGATTGCGCGATTTGACGCGGCCCAGAACCGCTGGGTCAGTGTGCCAATTGACCTCGGCCCGGCGACGGACGAAGTTTATCTGGTGTTGTTCGGCACGGGTTTGCGCTTCCGCAGTTCGGCGGCGGCAGTCGCTATGAAAATCAGCGGGGTTGATGCGCCTGTGCTTTTCGCCGGAGCGCAGGGCGACCTCGCAGGGTTGGATCAGGTCAACGCGCGATTGCCACGCGAACTGGCGGGGCGCGGCGAAGTGGACGTGGTGTTGACGGTTGAGGGGAAGATGGCTAACACGGTGCGGGCAAATTTCAGATGAACTAAGATTTTGCGAATCGCCGAGGCGTCGCATAGAATTCGGCTTACTCGCAAACAAACAATCGCGGCATCCCGATAAGCTATGGCAAAGATCAATCGTAGAACTTCTGTCGCCGTCAACATCGGCGGCGTGCGCGTGGGCGGCTGCAACGCCGTGGTCGTGCAATCAATGACCAACACCGACACCGCCGACGCCATCACCACCGCGCAACAAGTCATCGAACTGGCCAGAGCCGGATCGGAACTCGTCCGCGTCACCGTCAACAACAAAGAAGCTGCCGCCGCCGTGCCCGAAATCCTCTCGCGCGTCCGCGACGCCGGATTCAACACGCCGATCATCGGCGACTTCCACTACAACGGCCACATCCTGCTGACTGAATTCAAAGCCTGCGCGCGCGCGCTGGCCAAATATCGCATCAACCCAGGCAACGTCGGCGCAGGCCGCCATCACGACGACAACTTCAAGCGAATGATTGAGGTCGCGCTGGAAAACGACAAACCCGTGCGCATCGGCGTCAACTGGGGATCGCTCGATCAGGCGCTGCTGGCGCGGCTGATGGACGAGAACGCCAAGCTGCCTGAACCGCTGGACGCCAAAGACGTGATGAAAGAAGCCATCGTGCGCAGCGCGATTGATTCAGCGCAACTGGCCGAAAGTTACGGCCTCGCGCGCGACCACATCCTCCTCAGCGCGAAATGTTCCGACGCGCAGGATTTGATTGACGTTTACCGCGAGCTGGCGCGGCGCGGCGATTACGCGCTGCACCTGGGTTTGACCGAAGCCGGGATGGGATCGAAAGGCATTGTCGCCAGCGCGGCGGCATTGGCTGTGTTGTTGCAGGAAGGCATCGGCGACACGATCCGCGTGTCGCTCACACCCGCGCCGAATGGCGACCGCAGCGAGGAGGTGGTCGTCGCTCAACAAATTCTGCAATCGCTCGGCATCCGCAGCTTCACGCCGCAAGTCACCGCTTGTCCTGGTTGCGGTCGAACCACGAGCACGCTGTTTCAGGAGATGGCCGACGACATCGGCAAATATTTGCGCGCGCAGATGCCCGTGTGGCGCGAGCAATTCAAAGGCGTCGAGGAGATGAAGGTCGCGGTGATGGGCTGCGTCGTGAACGGCCCCGGCGAATCGAAGCACGCCCACATCGGCATCAGTTTGCCCGGCACAGGCGAAGAGCCGCGCGCGCCGGTGTTCGTTGATGGCAAACTGAAGACGACGCTCAAGGGAGCGAACATCGTGCCGGAGTTCATCGAGATTTTGAACCAATACGTCACAGCCAAGTTCAGCCCGTCGTAGAAGCGATCTTTCCGCACATAACTTCCGCCAAGTTCAATCCGCGCTTGCCGCCTACCGCATCGCCGCGTAGCATATGCGGCCTGTAACTTCACACGAATTTAACCGGAAATTTATGTTACGACCCCTGATGCATCACCTCGAACGCCGTCTGCACGCGCGCGACGTTGACGCCCGTGTCTCACATCCCTTCGACTGGGGATTGGAGTTTCTGGGCAACGGCCATAATGGCCACGATCCACGCCAATTCATCAAACAGTTCAACGCCGAAGCCATTGCCGACAGCGACGCTTTCTTCACACCCCCGCCGAGCCGCCGATCAGATTTCGATTTCGACGGCTTCTGGTTGAAGTTTCCAAGCGCCATCAACACGCCCTACGAAAAGAACAATCTGGTTCACGCTCGATTCTTCGCCGCCGACAACGGACGGAGCGCAGTGATCGTTTCGCCGCAATGGAACGCGCAGGAGGATTCGCACGTCGCGCTCTGCCGTGGGCTGAATCACTTCGGCGTTTCGGCTTTGCGACTGAGCCTGCCTTACCACGACCGGCGGAGGCTCGACGGATTCACGCGGGCAGACTTTCTGGTCAGCGCCAACATCGGGCGCACAATCCAGGCCGTCCGCCAGGCCGCGCTCGACATTCGTCGCGCCGCCGATTGGCTTTTCTTTCAAGGCTACCAAAGCGTAGGAGTGATCGGTACCAGCATCGGCTCCTGCGTGTCGTGGCTGGCGTTCATTCACGACCGGCGGCTGGAAGCGGGCGTGTTCAACATGGTTTCGAGCTGGTTTGGCGACGTGGTCTGGCGGGCGTTGACCACCTCGCACATCCGAAAAAACCTGGAGACTGAATTGACGGCTGAAGAGGCGCGTGAAGTGTGGAAGACGATCAGCCCGAGCGCCTACGCGGACAGACTCGGCGAGGCGCGTCGTCCCGCGCTGTTTATCTCGACGAAATACGATCTGTCTTTCCTGCCCGACTTGGCGCAGATTTTTTTCGACGATTGCGAACGTCAGGGCGTACACGCGCGCAAAGTGTTTTTACCTTGCGGGCATTACACCATCGGGCAAACGCCGTTCAAGTACATTGACGCGTTTCACATCATCAACTTCTTCCGTCGACTGTGGAGGTAGAGACTGGAGGAGGGCATTCTCAATTGGTCAATCGAATGGGTAAACAATTCACCGCCAGAGCTATCGTCCTGACGGCATTGCTGCTGGGCGCGGGCTCAACCTCATTTGCGCAGAGCCATGACGATCCTTTCGCCGATTCGCAAACCTGGTCGGAGACGCAGGTCTCGATCAAGCTGCGGCCCGACCTCAGGCTGATCCTCATCGGCACAATCAGGCTGGGCCGGAACGATTCGGCGTTCATCAACGAGCAGGCGGGCGTCGGCTTGAGCCGGAACTTCGGAAAGCATCTGACCGGCGCGGTCTACTACCGCTACATCAACTCAGAGCCGACGCCCGACCGGCAATCGCGCGAAAACCGCCTCCAATTCGAGCTGACCCCGCGCACGCCGCTGAAGTGGGGGTTCGGAATGTCGGACCGCAACCGCATCGAATTGCGGAACATCAACGGCCGGGTCTCGTGGCGCTACCGCAACCGGCTGCAATTCGACCATCCCGTCGCCATCGGAGAACACAGAATCACGCCTTACGTCGCAGGCGAAACTCAATGCGACACGCGCTATGACACTTGCAACCGCAATCAAATCTTCGCCGGCGCGCGCGTGCCTTTGTCGAAGCACGTGACTTTCGACGGGTTTTATATGCGGCAGTGGGACGCGCGGACGAAGCCCGGATTTCTGCACGTGATCGGGGCGTACTGGCGGTTGGAGTTTTGACCCTGAGGAATTCGTTGGCGGCGGGAATGGCCGCCTTCTCTCGCAGTTGCGGTAAAAACAGGTTTGCGCCGCTTGCCGATCGCAGGCTGCCGCAGTAGGCTGCGCGGCATGAAAAGAAATCCCCCGATCAAGCCTTCAAAATCGCCGGCCAAACCGGCTCGCAGCGCAAGCGACAATCTCTGCAAGCGGTTGGCCGAAGAACATCCCGAACAGTTCGCCCACTGGCTCTTCGGCGCGACAGGCAAGGTCAAGGTCGAGAAGACCGAACTCTCCCGCGAGCCGGTCCGCGCCGACTCAGTGATCTTCTCGCACGACGAAGACGAAACGTTGCACGCCGAGTTCCAGACTACGATGAAGAGCGACGTGCCTATGCCGCTGCGCTTGCTCGATTACTACGTCGGCTTGAAGCGACAGAATCCTTTCCGGCGCGTGCGACAAGTCCTGGTCGTGCTTAAGCAGACGGGCGAGGAGATTCCCGACCGCTACGTGGACGAGCGGACGCTGCACATCTACGATGTCGTCTTGATGTGGGAACAGAACCCGGCGATGTTCCTGAAGCGCGAAGGGCTGTTGCCGCTGGCGACGCTCTGTCGCGCCGAGTCAGGCGAAAAGCTGCTCGGCGAAGTGGCGGCGCAGATCAACCGGATCAAGTCGCGCGAGCAGCGGCGCGAGACGCTCAACTGGTCGCGCGTGCTGGCGGGCTTGCGTTATGATAAGAACCTGATCTACCAAATTCTGAAGGAGAGCGATATGTTGGAAGAATCGGTCGTTTACCAGGACATCTACCAAAAGGGCGAGCAGCGCGGCGAGCAGCGCGGCTTACGGAAAGGTTTGCAGCAGGGCGCAGAGCAGGAAGCGAGAAAGATGGCTCTGCGTCTGCTGGAGTCGCGGTTCGGCAAACCCTCGCGCGCAGCGCAGCGGCAGATCGATAAGCTCGCGGTGGAACAGTTGGAAGCCTTGTGCGAGGCGCTGCTCAAATTCCGAACCAAAGATGATCTGACCCGATGGCTGAAACAGCACGCGCCGGCTCGCAGCAATGGAGCGTGAGGCGCGCCACGCGCGAAGCCTTTTCATTCTCCTTGGGTTCCATCGAATCAATGTGGCCGGGACATTTAAGGAGCCGGTTCAATCCGCCAGAGGCTGACCTGACGGACGGCTCTCACCTCTTGTCGGATCGCAGACGACCGGGGTAGGCTGCGCGGCATGAAAAGAAATCCCCCGATCAAAACCCCAAAATCGCCGGCCAAACCGGCTCGCCGCGCGAGCGACAATCTCTGCAAACGGTTGGCCGAAGAACATCCCGAACAGTTCGCCCACTGGCTCTTCGGCGCCGGCGGCAAGGTCAAGGTCGAGAAGACCGAACTCTCCCGCGAGCCGGTCCGCGCCGACTCGGTGATCTTCTCGCACGACGAGGACGAAACGCTCCACGCCGAGTTCCAGACCACGATGAAGAGCGACGTGCCCATGCCGCTGCGCCTGCTCGATTACTACGTTGGCCTCAAGCGGCAGAATCCGAACCGGCGCGTGCGACAAGCCCTGGTCGTGCTCAAGCAGACGGGCGAAGAGATCCCCGACCGCTACGTGGACGAGCGGACGCTGCACATCTACGATGTCGTCTTGATGTGGGAACAGGACCCGGCGATGTTCCTGAAACGCGAAGGGCTATTACCTCTGGCGACGCTCTGTCGCGCCGAGTCGGGCGAAAAGCTGCTCGGCGAAGTGGCGGCGCAGATCAACCGGATCAAGTCGCGCGAACAGCGGCGCGAGACGCTCAACTGGTCGCGCGTGCTGGCGGGCTTGCGTTATGATAAGAACCTGATTTACCAAATTCTGAAGGAGAGCGATATGTTGGAAGAATCGGTCGTTTACCAGGACATCTACCAAAAGGGCGAGCAGCGCGGCGAACAGCGCGGCGAGCAGCGCGGCTTAAAGAAAGGTTTGCAGCAGGGCGCTGAGCAGGAGGCCAGAAGGGTGGCGCTGCGCCAGCTTGAACTACAGTTGGGCAAACCCTCGCGCACAGCGCAGCGGCAGATCGAAAAGCTCACGGTGGAGCAGTTGGAAGCCTTGTGCGAGGCGCTGCTCAAATTCCGAACCAAAGATGATTTGACTCGCTGGCTGAAACAACACACGCCGGCGCGCCGCAATGGGGCGTGAGGCGCGCCACGCGCGAAGCCCTTTCATCCTCTTCGGATTCCATCGCCTCAAACGTGGCCGGGACGTTTAAAAACCAGGTTCAATCCGCCAGAGGCTGACGTGACGGAGCGTTCCTTCCTGGACCCATTTTCCCGGCAATCGCTTTTGCGCGTCTTCAACTTCGTGGGGGTGGAGCAACGCATACCATTGGTAGCCTCTCTCGGCCACGCGCTCTTTCAACAGTTTCAATTGGTCCGGCGTGACCATGTCCCAGCGAAGGATCGGGCGCTGGGTGTAGAACTTGAGCGCGCCACTCATCTCCATTGACACCACCAGCGCCTGGCTCGGCAATCTCTGGTCCGCCCAGCGACAGGAAGCCGAGTGCACTGACTCACTTTCGCCAATGCCGAATACGTCGAAGCGTTTGATGTTTTGCCGCTCGGAACCGAGCGCCGCGACGAGCAAGCCGGCTAAAACAATCCATCGCAACCAGGCGCGACTTCGCTCGCCGACCCATCTCTTCAACAGATCAACCACATCTCTCGCCGCCAACAAGGCTCCCAGGATCAACGCCGGATACGCGGGCAGAACAAACCTGGTGTACCACCAATCGTCGTAGATGTTGTAGCCAGCGTAGAAAGCCAGAAAAGCTCCGAACCAGGCGATGAGCATCACCCGATCCCGCCAGTAGACTTTACGGTCCGCCGCTACGGCCAGCCAGCCGAGCAAAATCCAGGAACTCATCGTCGCCGTCAGCCAGAAATAATAGAAGTAGAGGCGCGCTCCATAGCCGGTCACCATCATTAAATCGCGATAGATAGTTCCGTACCCTGTTCGCAACGGATGCCCGTAAGCCGCGAAGTTGAAAGCGAAGAAGGCCGCCGCCAACGGCAAGCCTCCGAGCAGAAAATAGAGGAGAGTTTTAGGTTTCAACCGGAGGCTGAACGGGATCGGAACCAGCAGGAGGATGTTGATCGGCCGAACGAGGATAGCCAAGCCAAACGCGGCGCCAGCGAGCAAAGCCCAACCGTCGCGCCTTCTCGAACGCAGTGAAGCCCAGATCGTGACCAAAGCCCAGAACGTGGCGGTGACATCGCTCATCGGCGCCAGCGCCATAAAGATAAATGTAGGGCTGGCGGCGAGTATCACTGCCCCCGCGATCGAGAACCCGCGTGGCAGCCCCAACTCCAAACCGACCAGATAAATCAAGATCAGGCACAACACTGCGGCCAGGGGGCTGATCAGGAAAGGCCCGTAGTCCCACCCGCCAATCAGCGCGGCGACGGCCATGTGCAATGACAATCCGACCGGATACGTCGGCGCCATCGTTCCCGGTTGAGGTCCGTGAGTGTAAGCCAGCGAAATGAAGGTCCGCGCGAATTCATTCGGGAGGCCAAGCTGATCCAACTCCGTCACGCGCTGAACGACGACGCCTTTCAAGATCGAGCGCGCGAGATTGGCGTACCCCGAGCTGTCAGACCCGCCCACCGCATAAGACGCATGGCTCGCCAGCTTGTAGCCGTAGATCAACAAGCCGATCACCGCCACAATCATCACGAACCGTGATCTGCTTAAAGCCGACAGCGCCGATTCGATGACGGTCAAGATGGCTCCCAGGCGCGCCATCGGACGCTTCGGCATCGATTTGACAAAAGCCAACGCTCGGGTCGTTGGCCTCTTCAACCTCGATTCGACTTTGGTCAATCCGCGTCTTGTCGCGTTGCCGGCGCCGACGAGCAGCAACAAAATTCCCAGGAGAGTGTAAGCGGCGCCGTTGCGGAAGCTGTGCGCGCGGAAGACGAACTCCACCCGGTGATCGCCCGCTGGGACGGCCAACCCACGCATCGTGTGATTCACCCTCTCCACCGGCGCGCGCCGCCCGTCAATCCAGGCCTCCCAGCCGCGATAATAAATTTCGCTCAAGACCAGAAAACCCGGCTGCGAATTGCGCGTCTGCAATTCGATCCGGTGCGGCTCGTAGCGGGTGATCTTGACCTCGGCGTTCGTTGGGTCGCCGATCTCCGGCAGCGTGATCTCGCGGTTGCCGTAGTCCTCTCTCCCGAACAGGACGGTTTCGGCGGGGTCGAAGGCCGAACCGTCTTTCATTCGCCCCGACCTGATAGTTCGCAAAACCTCCGCGTTCAACATCTGAGCGGCCCGGCGCGCGAACCAGACGCGGGGCAGCGCTTGTAGATTTTCATAGACATCAACCACATCGAAGGTGGCCAGCCTGCGCCACCGCTCCGGCGGCAGATAGACGACACTCAATGGCTGCGACACGCTCGTCACCTCGTCGTGGAGCGAAGCCTGCGTGATAGTCAGGTCGGCATCTTTCGGTTCGTACTTCATCTCGATGCGCTCGATCTCCGCGCGCTCGAATTTGATGCGGGCCAGGTAACGATGTCCCTCAAACCCATCGGAGGGGTAGCTTTCGATCACGGGCGCGCGGTCGTGCTTGATGGCCGCCCGAACATCCGACCGTTCGTAGGCCCATTCCGAGGTGTCACGACCAGCCAGCAATTCGCGTTCGATCACACGTCCGTCTTTGGTGTGAATCTTGATGCTCACTACGACCGCGCCGTTGGGGAGGTGAACCGAGCCTCCCATCGCGGAGATGAGGGCCAGTTCTGTCGCCATGCCGTGGGCGGTAATCTTTGTTTCCATACCCGGCTCCAGCTTCCGGTTGACCGGAGTCCCGCTGAAGCGGATGCCATCGCGCTCGATAAAACTCTCAGGCCGGGCCAGATCAACCCGCTCGAAAAGAAGGTATTTCGCGTTCAGCAGATTGAAGGCCTGGTTGGCGACGCCGAACGCATCCGGCTCATACACGATTCCATCCAACTCCATGCCCGTCAGCGCCCGATAGCGGTTGAGCACCAACGGGTCGTAACCGTTGGCGCTTTGCAGCCCGCGCACGATCGAGACGTTCGGGAAGTTGAGCATCTCGTAGTTCGGATCGTAAGGCCACGCCGCATGGCTGAGAAAGCGGAACGAATTGAAGTCGGATTCGCGCTCCTTGATGAATTTCACCGTCGGCGCATCAGCCATTTTCTCAGGCAGGGTGCGCGGAACGATGTTCCACTCGTAAAAGAAACCGAACGAAGCGACATCCATCAATGTCAGCGCAACCAGCAATGCGGCTGCGGTGTGTTTGATTACCCCACGCCCGAAAACGAAGAAGCACAACACAATGGCGCTCGAAACGAAGAACGCTACCGGGACAACAAGTTCCGGGTTGGTAAACGACTTCGCGTTCGCGCTGACCGGCAGGCCCGTCACGAACCAGTCGGCGAGATAGCGGTAGCAGATCGCCGTGAACGCGACGATGACGGCCATCACGCCGATGCTGATCAGTGTAACGCGCCGCGCGAGCGGGTTGTCCTTGCGCACCACCCACGTCGCTCCGATCGCCGCCAGCACGGCGAGCGCGAAGTCGAATTCGAGCAAATGACGCCCCGAAGCGCGGAACAGGTTGTAGACCGGAACTTTGTGTAGAAACTCGTGAATGCCGAACGGCAGATAAGAACCGAACGCCAGCGCCAGCGCCAACGCCGCGCAGATCGCCCAGAACCAGATCAGGTGGTCGCGTTTGCGCTCGACACGCCGGCCAATCAACGCAATCAAGCCGAGGATCATCGTCAGCATCCCGACGTACCCTGCGACCTCAGTCGTGTTCCACTTACCCCAGTACATGATCTTGAACGGAGCCATCCCGCCGCCGCCGAAGAAGTACGGGAAGATTTGTTGCAGGATGTGTTGAGGCGGGAACGAGAAGGTCGAAAAGTATTCGTAGCTGATGTCGGCGCGTTCGCCCTGCTGCAACAACTCGCGCTCAGGTATCAGTTGAATCGCCGAAAGCAACACGCCGCAAACAGACATCGCAATAGCGCCAAACAGGAAGCGATGGCGAAGCTCACGCTCTTCGCGCAGCGTCAGCGAAAACAGGCCGTAAGCCCCAGCAACCAGTATGGTGTAAAAGGTCATCTGCGGCTCGCCGGCGAACAACTGCAACGCGATGAAAACGGCGCCGAACGCGACCCAGCGCCAGCGCAAACTCAGGTAAAGATGTTCAATCGCCAGCAACACCCAGGGTAGCCACGCGGCGGCGGCCACGCGGTTTGTATGACCCAGGTGCGCGCTCATGTAACCGCCGAAGGCGAACGCCAGTCCGGCGATGATCGAGCCAACGCGGCTGGCGCCAATGCGGCGGCAGTAAAGATAAGTTCCAATCAGCGCGATGTGATAAGTCGTGATGACCATCCAGTTCATCGCCGCCGGCGGAGACAAAACGGCGAAGAGCCAGGTCGGCGGGTAAAGCGCGCCGGGTTGAATGCTCGCCAGTAGCGGCATTCCGCTGAAGACGTATGGATTCCACAACGGCAACTCGCCGTGCGCGAGCATCTGCCCGATCAGCGCGCGGATGCCGAAAATCTGCGTCCAGCCGTCGCCGGGAGCGAGCATGATGTCGCCCAGCACTGCCGGATAAAAATAGATGAGCGGCAGCAGGATGAGCGCAGCGGCGGTCAAGACGCGCCGCCAACCCAGCCGGCCCACTGCCTCTTTTTCCGAGCCTTCAACGGCGGATGAATCCGTAAGATCGATGGTTGCAGATTGACGCGCGGCGCCGTCCTGCTCATCCGCCTGCGGGGCGTTGATTGAAGCTTCGTTCATGGTCTTCTTTCAGGCTATTGTTTTTTGTCTACGTTTGGGAATTGAGCAAGCGACTTTATACCTTTGACCAGCGTTTAACGCAAAGCGCGGGCGGGTCCGAAACCGCTCCTAGGTGATAGTTGCCCGGCGGCGCCTTTGAGGCTACGATACGTTTTCAACTCACATTGACAGATTGGCGGGGCTGGAGTCGGAACATGATTACTCGCCAAAAGAGGGGGCCGAAGTTATGACTCAAAGTTCTTCAGTACAATCAGTGATAGAGCAAATCGGGCGGCTGTCTCAGGAGGAGAAGGCGTGGGTCAGGGAATGGCTGGATAGGGAGGGTGAAGAGAAGGAAGAGGAACAAGGCGGAGTATCGAAGACAGGCGTGCGATTTAAGATAGTGGGAGTCGATCCGAAGACGGCGGCAGCCATGGAGTGGATCCGCGAACACTCAATGGAGCATACCGGCGAATGGCTCGCGTTGGATGGAGACGTCTTGATCGCCACCGGAAAGAGTTTCAAAGAAGTCACGGAGGCGGCAAAAGCAATGGGGGCGCTCTTACCCCTTTATCATTTTGTCGAACCGGCGTCGGAATATCCTTTCGTAAAGGCGGAATTCAATGGCTTACTCTCTTGAGTTCGATCACAAGCATGAATATTCGGATGTGGAAGAAGGAATACCGATTCCGGTCGAATTGAGTTACGGCAAAGAGTCAATGCGCGTGACCGCAAAACTGGATAGCGGTTCGGAAGTGTGCCTGTTCAGCCGTGAGATTGGGGAAAAGATTGGGATTGATGTCGAGAGCGGAGATAAACTCAGGCTCAGGTCGTTGAACGGTTTTCTCGATGCTTACGGGCACGAAGTAGAAGTAGAAATTTCAGGCGTTTCGTTCTCAGCGGTAATCTATTTCGCAAAAGATGAAGGGCTTGTCAGAAATTTATTAGGACGACGAGGCGCAATCAGATTGTTTCAAATAGGCTTGTTAGATTATGAGTCAGTAGTCTACTTCAAATGGTACGGTTAAGCTTGAAACACTCCTGGACAAATCTCCTGAAGATAAAATAGAGATGGCAGAACCAATTCAGCAATCATTACAAAATTTCGCCGAAGCGATGAAGCGCGATTGGAATGACCGCGCGCGCGAAAACGCCAAGTGGTACATCAACACCGTCAAGAAGGATCAATCCGACGACGAGTTCGACGCCTCGGGCAAACCCGAAGCGCACTACCTCGTGCTCGTCGATCCCGTGTTGAGACAAGGTCGCGATTTCAAACAGCTCCGGCTGCTCGAAATCGGCTGCGGCATCGGGCGGATGACCAAACATCTGGCCGAGGCTTTCGGCGAAGTCCACGCCACGGACGTTTCAGCCGAGATGATCGCCCGGGCGCGAGAGCGGTTGCGCGATTATCCGAATGTTTTTCTTTACGAGACCAGCGGGGTAGATTTCGCCGCTTTGCCCGACGATTACTTCGACGTGATCTTCTCGGTCTACGTCCTTCAGCACGTGCCCGACGTGTCGGTGGTTCATTCAAACATCCGCGACGCCTGCCGGACGCTGAAGCCGGGCGGGGTGTTCAAATTCCAGGTCTGCGGCATTGATCACGAAGCTTACGTCAGCATGCCGAAAGACACGTGGACCGGCGCGGCCCTCTCCGAAGCCGAAATTCGGCGCGCCGCGCGCGAAAGCGGCGTGAAGCTGGTGAGCATTCTCGGTTACGGCACGCAATACACGTGGGTCATCCTGCGCAAGCCGCTCAAACTGTCATCATCACGAACGGCAGGGCGAAAGGCGGGGCGGCCGAAGATCGAATCCTTCGGGCGCGCCGACGCGCTCGAAATCAAAGCTATTCCGTCCAACGGCGATCGCGCCTATCTGACCCTCAAGGTTTCGGGCATTGACGAAAATGAGGCCGACGCCAACAACGTGATGGTGGAAATCAACGGGCAGGATTATCTGCCGATGTACACAGGCTGGGACGGCGCCAACACCATCGAAGCGCGGAGAGACGACGATGATCGTCCGGTTCAGATCAACCTTGGAATCACCACCGAGATGCCACGCGGGAACGTCAGCGTGCGAGTGAAGACGGGGGGCGAAAGATCCGATCCGGTCACGATTGAGATTCTTGAGCCGGAGCCGGTCACTCCGAAAATAGTCCTGATCAGCAACGCGGTTGACGGCGGCCTTGACGTTCACGCGCGCGGCGACAAATCCGTCTTCCGCGTTTTCGCCCTGGGCCTCGACGAAACGGCCTCGCCGGATAACGTTCGCATTCAGTTGAACGACCGCGTCCTCGCGCCGGAGTCAGTCGCGTTCATTCCGGCCAACATGGCTTATATGAGTGTCGCGCGAATGCCGGAAGAGATTGCGCCGGGTGACGTTGAGGTCAGGCTTCATTTCGGCGATCTGGTTACCCCGCCGAAAAGAACCCGCATCATCGGGTAAGACAGAACCAGCAGGATCAATCCGAGAGCGGCGCCTATCGCGCCGCGACGAAGGCTCTGCGGGCGATAGACGAATTCGATCTTGTGATCGCCCGCTGGAACGAAGATTCCGCGCAGCGTGTGGTCGGTTCGATAAATCTTCGCGGAATTGCCGTCAACCCGCGCCTCCCAACCCTGATAATAAACCTCGCTCAAAACCAGAAAGCCCTCGTTCGGATTGCTCGTCGTGAGTTCGATGCGGTTTGGCTCGAAACGAATGATCCTGGCCTGCGCGCTCTTTGCGTCGCCGATGGCCGGGAGCGCGCGGTTCTCATCCCCGACTTCAAGCAGAGCGACGCGCACCGGATCGAACGGCGTGCGGGTCGGCATTACGCCGGTTTTGATCGTCTTGAGGATTTCGTCGGGAGAGAAAGCCAGCGCCTGATCAACGAACCACGCGCGCGGCGCCGCCCGCAGATTCTCGTAAACCTCGACCTGATCGAAGCGCGCCAGTTTTCGCCAACGCTCCGGCGGAAAGCTGTAAGCCGCGAGCGGCGTCGAAGTTCCGGTCTGCGAATCGCGCAAGCTGGCGCGGATCAGATAGAGCGAAGCGTCTTCGCGAGCGTAAATCCATTCGATCTTCTCAACCACGGCGCGGTCGAATTTCAGTCGTCCGAGATAGAAATGCGAATCGAAGCCCTCGGCTGGCGTGTTTTCAACCACGCGCGCGCGTTGATGCTTGATCGCGGACTTCACGTCCGCGCGGTCGTAAGCCCATTCGGAGGTGTCGCGCCCCGCTTGCAGTTCGCGTTCGATCACTCGCCCATCTTGCGTGTGGAGCCGCATCTTCAAGATCGGCGCGCCGTCCGGTAGATGGGTTGAGTTGGCCATCGTCGAAACAACGGCGATCTCGTCCGCCGTGACGCCGCCAGGATCGGTCGTTAAATTCACTCCCGGTTTGAATTCGACGCTGAAGTTGGTTCGAGCGAATTTGACGGCGTCGTAATCGAGCCAGTGGTCGCCTTTGGTCGAACCGCCGTGTCCGACGATCAGATATTTGACATTGAGCAGATCCAGTCCGCGATCATCGGGGTTGAAAGACTTCGGATCCTGCACGAAGCCTCTGATGGCCGATCCGGCTGTGCCTGTGATCTCGCCGACGCGCACTGGCCGCAGGATGTCGTAGCCGCTGACGCTTTGCAGGCCGCGCAGGATCGAGATGTTCGGCTGGTTGATCGCTTCGTAGTTCGGGTCTTCGGGCCAATCGCGGGCGTAATCGTAAGGCAACATCGTCTGGCTCATCACGCGAAACGAGTTGAAGTCTCTCTCCCGCGATTTGATCAACTGCACGGCTGGCGGGTCGGCCAGCTTCGCCTCCGCGTCAAATTTGGCGATACGCCAGTGAAAGAAATGGCCGTAGCTGGCAACGTCGAGGAGCAGGATTATTACAAAAGCAAGATGGACGATTTGAGATTTGAGATTCAGGATTTGAGAGAGCCAGAGCGCGATCAGACTTAAAGCGAAGAACCCGGTTGGGACGAGGAATTCAGGATTGGTCAGCGAATTCGCTTGGGCGGGAAGCGGACTGACGCTCGCCAGAGCTTCGCCAAAGAAGCGGTAGAGAACGAATACAACGATGATGATGACTGCCATCACAATCGCGGTTCGGACAAACGCCCGCCGCGCCAGATTCTTTGGGAGCCGTAACAGACGATTCATTCCCAACCCGGCCAACATCGCCATCGCGAACGTGAACTCGAACTGGTGGCGGTACAATCCGCGAAAGGCGCTGTACCCGGGGATTCGATAGAGCAGGTGGTTCAACCCGAACGGCAAATATCCGCCGAAGGCCAGCAGCATTGAAACGGCCGCGATGCCAAGCCACAGCCAGACGCGCGCGCGGTCAGTACCGCGAGCGGTAGCGAGCGTGGCTCCCGCAGTCGGCCTATTGATGGAGCCACGCTCGCTACCGCTCGCGGTACTGATTAGCGCCAGCAGCCACGTCAGCATTCCGACGTAACCACACATAATCGCGGCGATCTCCTTGCCCCAATACGACACGCCGTAGGGCGGCAGCATCGCTCCGCCGAAAAAGTACGGGAAGATCAAAGCGGGCAATTGCCAGGGCGGGAACGAATACGAATCGAAAAAGAGCGGCCCCGGATCGCTGCGTTCGCTTTGCTGAAGCAATTCACGCGCGGGCAACAACTCGATCAAAGAAAGCAAGACGCCGCAGACGAGCATTACGACGATGGCCGCGGCGAACCGCGCGCGCGCTGTTCCGCTTTCGAGCCTCAACAGAGCAAAGACAGCGCAGGGAGCGGCGACCAGCGCGGTGAAGACCAGCATCTGCGGCTCGCCCGCGAAAAATTGCAGCGCGATGAACAATGCGCCGAGCGCAGTCCAGCGCCAGGTCTTTCGAGATGAATCGGCGCGAGCCAGGTTTTCAATCGCCAGCAACACCCAGGGCAACCACGCGGCGGCGGCGATGCGCGAAGTCTGCGCCAGGTGCGTGATCATAAAACCGCCAAACGTGAAAGCCACGCCCGCGATCAAAGCTGCGATGCGCTCGACGCCGATGCGCCGCGCGTAGAGATACGTCCCGACCAGCGCCAAGTGATAAGTCGTGATCACTACGATGTTCATCGCCAAATCAGCAGGCAAAATCGCAAACAACCAGTTCGGCGGATAGAACGCGCCGCCATAAACGCTGGCCATCAGCGGCATCCCGGCGAAGATATACGGATTCCAGAGCGGAAGCTGGCCATCGCTGATCATCTGCCCGGCCAACGCGCGCACAGCGAAGTTCTGCGCCCAACCGTCCCCAGGCGCGAGGACGACCTGGCCGAGAAGAACCGGATAGAAGTAGATAAGAGGAATGAAGAAGAGGGACAGGGAGACAAGGAGAGGGGGAGACAAGGAGAGGGGGAGAACCGGAGAAAGAACCTTCTTGCTCCCTTGTCCCCTTGTCCCCTTGTCCCCTTGTCCCCTTGTCCCCTTGTCCTCCATCAGACTCAATCAACGAATCGGTATTTGATCAAAGCCCAGATGGCGGCGAAGCCATCGCGCCAGGTGATCTTCTTCCCTTCTGAAAAATCGCGGCCGTAGTAAGAGATCGGCATCTCGTAAAGCTTGTGTTTGCGTTTGAGGACTTTGGCCGTGATCTCCGGCTCGAAATCGAAATGGTTCGACCTGATCTGGATGTTCTTGATCACGTCGGCGCGGAAGACCTTGTAGCAGGTCTCCATATCCGAGAGGATCGAGTTGTAGAGCAGGTTCGTGATGAAGGTGAGCAGCTTGTTGCCGAGGTAATGCCAGAGATTGAAAGCCCGCGCGACCTTGCCGCCCGAAAGACGCGAGCCGTAAACGACGTCGGCGCGGCCTTCGCGGATGGGTTTGATCAACTCGGCGTATTCGGCCGGGTCGTATTCCAGGTCGGCGTCCTGGATGATGATGATGTCGCCGGTGGCGTAAGTCAGCGCAGTCCTGAGCGCGGCGCCTTTGCCCATGTTGTGCGCGTGAAAATAGATTTTGTGCGGCGATTGTTTGCGGAGGTCCTCCAGGACCTCGCGCGTGCCATCCTTTGACCCGTCATCAACAATGACCAATTGTTTGCGGACATCACCCAGATCGACTGCTTCAACGCGCCTGACGATCTCGTTAATAGTCTGCGCCTCGTTGTAAACGGGCATCAGAATGGAAAGAAGCGGTGGATTTTGCATCTCGGAAAGTTCGATCCTCTTGAAAATCCTCGTATTGAGGCTGGCGGTTAAATCAAGGAGGCCGCAGCATAACTTATGCCTACCGGGCAGGCAAGAAAAGCGGGAGGGGACTTCAGGGCTGAGGCGATTCTTGCGTGGGCTAAAGGCAACGGCCCCGCAGGCGGCGCGTCTCCGGCGTTGTCATCCACGATCAAGACTTTGATCATGCTTTCCGCTCCTTCGATGAACGCTCGGACGCGCCGCCGACCTGAGGCTGCCAGCTACTTGTTCGGCTGCGGCACGACGCGTAAGTAAGGTTTGACGGTCTTCCAGCCGCCAGGGAACTTCTCCTTCGCCTGTTCGTCGCTCACTGCCGGGACGATGATGCAATCCTCGCCGTCCTTCCAATTGACCGGCGTCGCCACGCTGTAGCGGGCCGTCAATTGCAGCGAATCAATCACGCGCAGCACCTCGTCAAAGTTGCGCCCGGTGCTCATCGGGTAAACGATCATCAGCTTGATCTTTTTGTCCGGCCCGATCACAAACACGTTGCGCACCGTCATATTGTCCGCCGCCGTGCGCCCCTCGCTTGTCCCTTCGACCGCGGCGGGCAGCATGCCGTAGAGCTTCGAGACCTTCAGGTCCGTGTCGCCGATCATCGGATAATTCGGCGCGTGACCGGTGGCTTCTCCGATGTCGGTTGACCATCGCTTGTGGTTTTCCACCGGGTCCGCGCTCAACCCGATGATCTTCACGTTGCGCTTGTCGAACTCCGGCTTGAGGCTCGCCATGTAGCCGAGTTCGGTGGTGCAGACGGGCGTGAAATCCTTCGGGTGGGAAAAGAGCACGGCCCAGCCGTCGCCCATCCAATCGTGAAAGTTGATCTCGCCTTCGGTGGTTGTCGCCTGAAAGTTCGGAGCTTCGTCGCCTAATCTGATTGCCATAGTTTTCTCCTTGGTCGTGGTTGATTGGTTGATTGAATACGAGGTCGGCGACTGCCGGCTCCGGCAGTCGCGACCACTTTGCGGAGTAGTTCTACTCAGGGTTGAACCCGATCACGGGCAGCCGAACGAGGTCGTCAGCACGCTGACCGGCCTCAGCGCTCCATCCGGCCCGCGCAGGTTCCAAACCGCCAGGTTATTGCCCTTGCCTTTCGTGAAGGTCACGCTGAAGGCGTTCACGACTCGCCCCGGTTGGAAGGTCGTTGTCTGGCCGCGATTCTGATTGCCCGGCGTGAAGTAGTTGTTCGCGCCCACGGGAATCGCCACTGCCGCGCCGGTCGAGTTGTCGTAACCAAAGCGCGCCGTGTAAGTGTTGTTCGGATTGCGCTGCACGCACTCCAGGATCGGGACGACCGTCGCCGGGATCGTCACGGTGTAGCTGCGCGTCCCTTCGCAGGCGGTGTCTTTGTGTCTGGCCTTGATCGTGAAGTTGAATGTGCCAGGCGTGGTCGGCGTTCCCGAAATGGTGGCGGCGTTGCCCGTTGTTTTCAACTGCAACCCCGGCGGCAGCGCGCCCGCCGAGACGCTGAACGTGTAGCTGCCCTGTGGGCTAGCCGAGAGCGCGGCGGGATACGAAACCGCGAGGTAAGGCTGCGGCAGCGTGGCTGGATTGACCGTGACGTTGCAGCCTGTGGCGTTCACCGTCAACGTGAAGGTTCGGGTCGTCTGTGCGCCGCAGTTATCGGTCGCCGTCACGGTGACGGTGTAGCTGCCCACCGGGTTGGCGTTCGTGATGGTGATCGCGCCCGTCGCCGGGTTGCCAGCGAACGTGCCGTTGAAGCCCGGCGCCAAGGCCGTCAGGCTCGCCACCGAACCGTTGTCGGACGGCGCCGCGTTTGGTGTGACGGTCGCGCCGCCGCCTGCTGTTACTGACGTGGCGGGATAAGTCCCGAGCGATGGCGGCGGGTTGGGATTGACCGTGACGTCGAGCGTGGCTTCGTCGAACAAGCCGCCGCTGTCGGTGACGCGCAGCGTGAAGGCGGCGGTCGCCGCCGTGCAGCTTGCGCCGACCGAGGCCGTGACCTGACCCGACGAGTTGACGCTCAGGCCGGAGACGGTGACGCCATTGACCGTCGCGCTGGCCGCGCCGTTGACCGTCACCGCGAGCGAGGCTCTGGCGTCCTCGGCGTCATCAACGACGGCGATCTGGGCATTGGAGGCGGGGCTGCCCGCCGTGCGCGTCAGGGCTGTTCCCGCGATCGCCGGCGGCGTGTTGGCGGTTCCGGTCTGGGCGAAATACCGGCCTCCGGTGTTGAGGCTGTTGCTGGAGTCATCTCCGCCCCAGACGATCATTTCATTCCCCGTCCAGACCGCGGTGTGACGTCTGCGCGCAGCCGGAGCGTCAGTCAGGCTGGTGGCCGTCCAGTTGTTGCTCGCCGGATTGTAGCGGCCCCCGGTGTTGAGAAAGCTGAAGCCGCTGTCCACTCCGCCCCAGACAATCATCTCGCTGCCCGTCCAGACCGCTGTGTGTGTGCGCCGCGCCGCGGGCGCGCCAGCGGTATTGGCGCCGATCCAACTGTCGCTGGCCGGATTGTAGCGGCCTCCGGTGTTGAAATCGCTGCCGAAGTCCGTCCCGCCCCAGACGATCATCTCGCTGCCAGTCCAGACGGCGGTGTGCTGGCTTCGTGCGGCGGGAGCGCCGGCGCCGCTGATGGCAGTCCAGGTATCGGCGCCCGGGTTGTAGCGGCCCCCGGTGTTGAAAACGCCACTGGAGAGCTGCCCGCCCCAGACGATCATCTCGCTGCCCGTCCAGACAGCGGTGTGATCTATTCGCTCAGTGGGCGCGCCAACGGTACTGGTGGCGATCCAACTGTTGCTGACCGGATTGTAGCGGCCCCCGGTGTTGAAAACGCTGCTGGAGTCGTCCCCACCCCAGACGATCATCTCGCTGCCCGTCCAGACGGCGCTGTGTTCGTCGCGCGCGGTGGGAGCGCCGGCGAGGCCGGCGGCGACCCAACTGTTCGTGCCTGGGTTGTAGCGGCTTCCGGTGTTGAGAACCCCGCTGGAGTCCCGCCCGCCCCAGACGATCATCTCGCTGCCCGTCCAGACGGCGGTGTGGCGGAAGCGCCCGGCGGGAGCGCCGGTGGTGTTTGTCGGCGTCCAATCCCCGGTGGCCGGGTTGTAGCGGCCCCCGGTGTTGAAAACGCCACTGGAGAGCTGCCCGCCCCAGACGATCATCTCGCTCCCCGTCCAGACGGCGGTGTGCTCGTTGCGCGCAGTGGGAACCTCAACACCGATGGTGATCCAACTGTTGCTGGCCGGGTTGTAACGGCCCCCGGTGTCCGCGTCGTTGAAGCTGCTGTCCGATCCGCCCCAGACGATCATCTCGCTGCCCGTCCAGACGGCGGTGTGACGATCTCGCCCAATGGGCGCGCCAACGGTGTTGGCGGCGTTCCAACTGTTCGTGCCCGGATTGTAGCGGCCTCCGGTGTTGAGTTGGCTGGTGAATTGTGTCCCGCCCCAGACGATCATCTCGCTGCCCGTCCAGACAGCGGTGTGCTGGCTTCGCGCGGCGGGAGCGCCGGTAGTATTGGTTGGCGTCCAACTGCCGGTGGCTGTGTTGTAGCGGCCTCCGGTGTTGGTCACGCCGGAGGCTGTTCCGCCCCAGACGATCATCTCGCTGCCCGTCCAGACGGCGGTGTGATTGTCGCGCGCGGTGGGAGCATTGGTGAGACTGGTCGCAGACCAACTGTTCGTGCCCGGATTGTAGCGGCCCCCGGTGTTGACGGGGTTGAAAATGCTATTGCTGTCGACGAACCCTCCGCCCCAGACGATCATTTCATTGCCCGTCCAGACCGCAGTTTGACCTGTGCGCGCAGCCGGAGCGCCGGTCAGGCTGGTGGCCGTCCAGTTGTCGCTGGCCGGATTGTAGCGGCCCCCGCTGTTGAAAACGATAGTGCTGCCGAGGTCGCCTCCGCCCCAGATGATCATCTCGCTGCCCGTCCAGACGGCGGTGTGCTGGTCGCGGGCCGCGGGCGCGCCAATGGTAGTGGTGGCAGTCCAACTGTCACTGGCCGGATTATAGCGGCCCCCGGTGTTGAAATTATTGAAGCCGTTCGCCTGCTCCCCACCCCAGACGATCATCTCGCTGCCGGTCCAGACGGCGGTGTGCAGGTTGCGCGCGGCGGGAGCGCCGGCGACGCTGGTCGGAATCCAGGTGTCAATGGCCGGATTGTAGCGGCCCCCAGTGTCAAACCTGCTGGTGGCGAGTCCGCCCCAGACGATCATCTCGCTGCCCGTCCAGATGGCGGTATGTTCGCGTCGCCCAGTGGCCGCCTCTCCCAGGGATGCCCAGGTATCGTCGGCGCCCGCGCTGGCCGCGGCGGAGATGGACTGAAACTGATACTCGCGCCCGGTCGCCGCTGGCGCCATCGCTGCCAATTCTATTTGCCCTCCGGCCCTCGCCCACCACTGCTCGAACGGCTCCTTGCGCCATTCGACCACGGCCGCCTTCACCCGATCTTTTCCTTTCTCCAGCGCCGCCGTCACGTAAAACCGCGCGTCGTCCTCGCGCAACTGGCCGAATTGCCGCGTCCGCGTCTCCCACTCCTCGGCGTTCATTGTCACGGTTCTTGATCCGGCGCCGCGTCGGCTGGCCTCCGCGCTCTCTTCCCGCGCCCATTCCACTTCGGCGTATTCGCCGCTGGTCTGTCGCAGTTCATGCGCGGTGTTGCGCGTCAGCAGTTCCCGTTCGGCGCGGTCCTTGAGTTCGCCGTGGAAGCGTTCGTCGTGCGCGTACCAGTTGCGGATCAACCGCTCGACCAGCGCGGGCCGCGCCAGACACTCGGCGATCACTAAAGGATCGTCGCCCAACGCCCGGTGAAGCTCGCGCAGCGTGTCGGGTCGCCTGGTCTCTCTGGCCATGCGATCCATCTCGGCTTGCAGCTGCTCGGCGGTGATCGGGCGCTGCCAGTGATCTTCCAGCGCCTGCGACTTGCGCAGGTAGTCGGAAACTTTGGCCGCGATCTCCGACGGCGGCATCACGGCGTCGAGCGCAGGCTTGGATTGCGGGTTGGCGGCGGGCCAGATGCGGCCTCGCCAGTAAACTTCCTCGATCGCGCGCTGGTAAGCCACGCGCTCTTCGAAGCTGAGGCGCCGCTCGGCCTTGAGATTTGCCGCCGCAGCCGAAGCCCGGCTCGATCTCAGCGTGAATGTCAACGCCAGACCCAGCGTCACGAGCAGCGCCAGGCAAATGGTACGAAATAGTTTTGTGTTTGCTGTTTTCATCGCAGTTCCTCCTGTGCGCGCAACAGTCCACGCACGGTATGCAGTTCTTCTTTCAAGACGTAGCCGGAAGCGCCCGCCGCCCCTGCCGCTTCGCGCCATTCCGGCGAGTCGTAGCTGGTGACGATGCAGACGCGCGCGTCCGGCCAATGACGTTTCAATTGCCGCGTCGCTTCCAGGCCGTCCACGCGCGGCATTTCAATGTCCATCAAAACCCAATCAGCGGCGGTCAGATGTTCGGCGGCGTAAGCTGCAACGGCCTCTGCGCCGTCCTCGCATTCGTAGACGGCTTCGGCCAGCCGCGTGACAAAGCTGCGCAGCAAACGGCGCATCTCCGCGTTGTCATCCACAATCAGCACTTTCATCATTGGGTTTGCTCGCTTGAGTGAAGGCTTGAGTGAAGGCTTGAGTGATGTTCGTTGCCCCTGGTTGACCAACTCATATAGGCGACTCTTTGGGAAAGAGTCGCCTGCTCTCGAAAAAGAACCGAGGTTCTCTGCTCCTATTGGAGCTTAAAGTTGGCCGAATAGGTGGCGCCGTCTTTGAGCGTGAGGCTGAACTGGCGGCAGGTTCCCCTCCACGCCGTGTTGGCCGTCCATGTGTAGGTGTATCGCTTCGTCCCCGAGTTGTACTGCAAGCCGCTCCTGCCGATGGGACTGGTGGCCTGATAGCCGCCGCTCGGCGCCAGCGTGGTGCAGTTGATGGGCTGGGACGCCGGAGAATTCGCGGCCAGGATATCGAGCCCCCGATTGCCGCCCAGACTGAACTTGAGTTGCAGGGGCGCGCTTGTTCCCACCACGTTGAGGGCGGGCGGGTTGGACACGGGCGCGAAGAAACCAGTGAAGTTGTAGCGCACCTGGTAGCTGGCGCTGGCGCTGGCGCTGTTGCCGGCCTTATCGCTGGCCGTGCAGGTGACGGTTTTGCTCCCGACGCTGGTGGTGTTGAGCGGGCCACAGCTCGCGCCGGCTATACCGGAGAGAGCATCGGCGGCGTTGCTCGTAACCGTCCCCGTGCTGTTCAACAGCAACGGATTCGGGCTGACGACCGGGGCCAGGGTCGGAGCCGTTTTATCAATATTGATGCCCCCCAGGGTGCGGGATGCGCGGTTGCCGGCCTTGTCCACGCAGACGCCCGTTACGAACAGATTGGCGCCTTCACTTGTACGGGTCTGGCTGCCGCTGGCGCTCACCACGCCCGAGGTTGCATCGGTGCACTGCCAGTTGACGGTCACGTTGGTATTGTTCCAGCCGTATGAATTGGCGGGGGTGCGTGACCCGAACCTCACGGTTGGATCGGTGGTATCGCGCTTGATCGTGACGCTCTGTGTGCGGATTCCGCCGCCGCTGGTAGCCGAGCAGGTGAACGTGATGCCGGTGGTATCGCTGGTGACGGAGCTTGAGGCGCAGCCCGTCTGCGCCGAGATCGGCGACTCATCGTCCGCGACGCTCCAATTGACGTTGACGTCGCTGGTGTACCAGCCATTGTTCCCTAACGTTCCCTCGACGTTGAGTGTGATCGTGGGCGGAGTGCTGTCGGCCACTTCCACCGCGCCGCTGTCGCAGCCGTTGAGCTGGGGCCGCGAAACACCGCGCTGATCAATGGCGCCAGCCGTGCATCCGGCGCTGCCCGAAGGGATCGAATCAATAGCGGGGCTGCCTTCGAGCGGCCTGTGCGTTTTGGTGGGTCCGCCGTTGTCGGCCAGCGCGCCGAGCTTTGCGCCGTTCGAAGTCACGACTTTCGTTGTCGGCTCCGCCGGAGTGCCGCCGATGCAGTCCGTGGTCACTACGTTGTAACCGTAATCCGTCCTGAAGTCGGAATAGGTGCCGCCGCAGCTCTGTGGTGTGTTGCCGGCAATGATCGAACGCCGCAGATGCACGCCGGGGTCGGGCACGCCGCCAGCGTTGTCGTAAATGCCGCCGCCTTGTATTCCGGCATTGTTATTGGTGATTGTGGTGTCGCTGATTGATGGCGCCGACTGACCCTCCAGCATCATCCCTCCGCCGTAAAGGTCAGCGATGTTGCCGCTGAAAGTGCTATTGAGGACTTCGAGTGTCGTCTGGCGATAGGCCGAGATCATGTAAAGCCCGCCGCCGAGGCCGCTGCTTATACTGGACGTACGCACCGCCCGGTTGCCGCTGATCGTGCTGCGCACGATCCTGATCGCCGTGTTGTTGTGAGTCCCGTGCATGCTAACTTGGATGCCGCCGCCGCGCGGCGCGACGTTGTCGCTGATGGTGCTATCTATCAGCGTCAGACTTGACACGGTATCTTCGACTGCCGAGATGCCGCCGCCGAAAACCTCAAGGTTGCTGGTGTTGCCGCTGATGACGACGCGTTCCAGAGTGATGCTGCCGCTGGCCACTCTAAGCCCGCCGCCATACGTGCTGCCGCTGATGCGTAGGTCGCGCAGCGTGATGTTGCCGCCAAACACAGCCGGGGTACTGTCCCCAGGAGCGATGAGAGCGCCGTTGCCTTCGACAACCACGCCGGTACCCACGATGTAAATGAACGGGTATGTGCATGGTTGCAGCCGATAGGTCGTATTGGAGTCGGACCCGCTGCCAGTGCCTCCCAGCCCCACTTGCTGGCCGCAAGGGACATCAACGATGTTCGTCGCGCTCGCCGGCGCCGCGCTACTCGCCGATGCCGCGTTGCTCGCCGGCGCCGCGCCGAGCAACGCGATGCCAGCAAGCGCCGCCGCCAACAGGGCAAGGCGCAGGGCATGAGTTCCACTTCTTAGCCAGTGATGAATCTCTCTACGTCGCGTAAGTTCTTCCTGAGTGTTGGGGGCCTTGTCGCCGAATCTGATTGCCATAAGTGATCTCCTTTGCTGGCAGGTAACCGGATTAATCGAGTTGTATGCCGGGAAGCGTTTCTTCCAACGACGGGCGGGATTGTGCGGGAAAGACTGAGGCCGGCGCGCGAGCAGGACTGCTCATTTTGCGTGAGCAGTCCTGCTCAATTTCGTGAGTAGTTTTGCTTAGAGATTGTGGGATGTTGCGGTACGGGGAGCGGTAGCGACCTGGTTCCGGCTGCGCACCAGGTCGCTACCGCTCCCCGTACCGCATTTAGGTCAATTCGGATTTGTGATGGATGGCGAATTTGACCAGCGCGTGGCTGCCGCGCAGATCGAGTTTCTGGCAGATGTGGGCGCGATGGTTTTCGACGGTGCGCACGCTGACGCCCAGTTCATCGGCGATCTGTTTGCTGGTTTTGTAATCGGCGAGCAAGGCCAGGACGCGGCGTTCCGTGGCGGTCAAATCCTGCCAGCCGGGCTGGCGAAGCAAGGTCGAAGCCCGGCTGTGGCGGCTGAGCAGCAAAGTAGAAAGCGAAGGGCTGATGTAATTCTGCCCGGCGGCGACGGCCTTCAGGCAATTGACGACATCCGCCGCCGCGCTGTCTTTGACCACGTAGCCGAGCGCCCCCAGGTCGAGCGCCTCGTTGAAGTGCATCTCGTCCTTGTGCATGGTCAGAAAGACAATCTTCACCGGCCAGGCGGCCTCGCGCACGCGGCGCGCCACCGCGAAGCCGTCCAGTTCCGGCATGTCCAGATCGAGCAGCGCGATTTGCGGTTGCAGCTTTTCGATCTGTTCGAGCGCCGCTTCGCCGTCTTCGGCTTCGGCAATGACGCGCAAGCGCGGATCGCGTTCGATGACCTGTCGCAAGCCCTGGCGAAAGATCGGATGGTCGTCGGCAATCAAAATGCGAATTTCATCTTTCATAGCTTCTTAGCGGACAGAAAAATGTGAGACAGAAAAATAAAGCAAGAAAGCCAGACAGAAAAATGTGAGACAGAAAAATAAAGCAAGAAAGCCAGACAGAAAAATGTGAGACAGAAAAATAAAACCCTGTCTGTCCTTGTTCTTATTTTTCTGTCTCACATTTTTCTGTCCGCCCCTGCCTCTTATTTTTCTGTCTCACATTTTTCTGTCCGCTCCTACTTCTTATTTTTCTGTCTTACATTTTTCTGTCCGCTCTTCGCTCCCAGATCATTTACGGATCGTTTGGAACAACACTTCTTCCTTTGTGATATTTATCCACTGAATGGCCTCCAGGCTTGTGTGTTCAATCAGCCGGCGGGCGTGTTTCACAAACAGACTGGGGTCATCGCTCAAAAACCTCCTGCAGCGTCTGCTCCTCCCCGCCGAGCAGATGAGTCAGCGCCTCTTCGTACAAACTGATGTCGAGGCAGGCCCCAACCTCGCGCAGAAACGCCGTATACCACTCTCGGATCGGCTTGTGTCCGATCTCCTGCCAACCGTGATCGGCTATTTCAAACTCCGCCCGATCATTCGCCCGCAACGTCGTATTCACGAACTCATGTTGAACTTGCTCAGTTCTCAGGTTGACGAGCTTTCCGTGCGAAAGATCGGCCATCAACAGGTAGTGCAGGAGTTGCGACCGATGGCGATCCGTGAGCGATTCGACGGCCTTAAACTCGAAGGCCGCCCCGCCCTCCGCGAGCGCGTCGAGATAGTAGAGTTTGCGAAAACCTTCAAACGTCAGCTCAATCGGAACCTCAAGTTGGACGCCGGGGCATCGCCGATTCAACTCCCACTTGTAAATCTTCTCATCGAAAAACCGGCCGAACTCGTTGTGAATCTCAAAGACGTACCCCATCACGTCATACGCGATTCGCCCGAATCCATTCTGATCTAAACGACGAGTTGTTGCGCCTACTTGAATTGGCATACGCAAGACAGACCGGACAGAAAAATGTGAGACAGAAAAATCAGACAGAGAGTAGGACGGAGAGAGGATACAGGAAAGATGTGGAACCCGAAATATCTATTTTTCTGTCCGGTCTGTCTGATTTTTCTGTCCGGTCTGTCTGATTTTTCTGTCCGGTCTGTCTGATTTTTCTGTCCGGTCTGTCTGATTTTTCTGTCTCACATTTTTCTGTCCGTCCCTTCCAGAACTGTCAGCTTGACGGTAATCGTTGTCCCCCGACCGGGCGCGGAATCCAGCGTGTACACGCCGCCCAGCAAGCGCACGCGCTCCGCCATGCCAATCAACCCAAACCCGCCACGACGCGGTTCATGAGCGCCGGCTTGGGGCGCGGAGTTGAAGCCCTGACCGTTGTCTTCGATCTTCATTCGCACTTCGCGCCCATCGCGCTCAATCGTCAATCTCGCCTCGGTCGCGCGTGAATGTTTGAGAATGTTGTTGACGCTTTCCTGCACGACTCGATAGAGATTCAATTCGGCTTCGTTCGGAAACAGGCCGTCAATGTTTTTCAGTTCGACGCTGAAGCGAATGCCCGAAGTGCGTTCGGCTTGCTGGCACATCGCTTGAAGAGTTTTGGTCAGGCCGAAGCGTTCCATCTTGTACGGGCGCAGGTTGTAGGCGATCTCGCGCACTTCTTCAATCGCGTGGGCGCTGGCGGCGGAAATCTCCTCGACTTGTTCGCGCGCCGCTTCCGGGTCGTCGAAGGAATCGAGCGCGAGGAAGCTGCGATTTTTGATGATCAGCAACGATTGTCCCAGGCTGTCGTGCAATTCGGCGGCGATGCGTTGGCGCTCCTGCTCCTGCGAATCGAGCAACTGGCGCGAGAAGGCCTCCTGCGCCGCGTGCGCCTGCTTCAGACGAGCGACGCGCTGCCGGAAAATCAGCAGGACCGCTCCGGCGACGCTCAGCGAAGCCAGCGTGATGAACCACCACCTGCGCCAGAACGGCGGCTCAACGACAATGCGAAGGCTTGCGCCAACACTATTCCAGACGCCGTCGCTGTTGGCCGCGAGCGCGCGAAACGTGTAACTGCCGGGCGAGAGATATGGGAAATAAGCCACGCGTCGCGTCCCCACCTCCACCCAGTCCGTGTCCAACCCTTCCAGCCTGTATTTGAATTTGACCTGATCGGAGTTGATGAAACTGAGGCCCGTGTAGGCGATCTCCAGATCGCGCTGCCCCGGCGCGATGGTCACGCCCCCTGGCTGAAAGCTGAAATCAATCAGGCCGCGTTCGAGTGTGACCGATTCGATCACGACCGGCGGCGGCAGCGGGTTGGCTGACGCGGCTTCGGGGTCAATCGCCACCACGCCGCCCATCGTCGGAAACCAGAGCTTTCCATCTTGCGCGATGAATCCGGCGGACTGCCGCCCGCCGTTGCATTCGGTGTTCAGCATTCCGTCCCGTTTGCCGAATGCGACGCTGTTGACACGTGCGATGCGGCCTTCGGCCAGATCATTCAATTCGCGGCGGCTGACGCGGTAGACGCCCTTGTTGCAACTGATCCAGAAATAGCCGCGCCGGTCTTCGAGAATTTGAAAGACTCCGTTGTTGTGTAGTCCCTGCTCCGTCCGGTAGTTGAAAAACTTCCCGTCGCGCAGCCGGCTCAGCCCGTCGTCGTAAGTCCCGATCCAGAGCGTCCCGTCTGCATCTTCATAAATCGTGCGCACCCGGTTGCCAGCCAGCCCTTCAGACGCCGTGTAGGAAATGAACCTGCCGTCCTCGATCTTGGCCAATCCGCCGTAAGTGCCAAACCAGAGCGTTCCGCGCCGGTCCTGATGAAGGGTCTTCACGTCATTACTCGGCAATCCATCTTTGGTCGTGTAATGAGCGACGAGCTTGTCGCCGTCGAGTTTGAACAATCCCTGGCGAGAAGCGACCCAGTATTTGCCTTCGCGGTCTGATGTTATGCCGTATACCGCGGTGTTTACGGGAAGGTTCTGAATTTTCCCACTTTCATAGCGGCGCAAGCTGCCATCCATACCGATCCACATCTTTCCTGCCGTGTCTTCCCAAAGAGCCTCCGTGAATCCGGACAGAATTGGGCGAGAACTCTCGAAATGGCCTTCGCTGAATCTGACCTGGTTCGCTCCCTGTGTTGTGCCGATCCAGATTGTGCCGTCGCGGGATTGCGCCAAGGGATAGACTTCGTGGCCGGCCAGTCCGCTCTCGGTCGAATAGGCCGTCATCAGCCGTTTGCGCGCGCGATACAGCCCGCGCGTCGTGGCCAGCCAGAGCGAGCCTTCCCGATCACGGATCATTGAACGGATCGAAGCTTCGAGCAATCCGTCGGCTTCGCCAAAAAACGTGAAGCGCCCATCTTTGAAGCGGGCCAGAAAGTCGGCTGACTGCGCCGCCAGGAGAGGCTTGCCGAACCAGACGCCGCCATCGGCGTCCTCACACATCGGACGAAGAGGCGGCACATCGGGGAAAGATGTGATCTGTCCATCGCGCAGCAGATAGAGGTTCAGCCTCTCACGAATCCATAGATTTCCCCGGCTGTCTTCGTAAGGCATCACTGCGGCGGAGATATTGTTTGCTGCAAATTTGATCGGGTAATGAGTCGCGCGCCCATCTTTGACCTGCGTCACCCCACTGGTGTCAATCGTCACTCGCGCCCCTGAAGGAGCCAGATAAAGCTTCATCTCCGGATTCTGGTATTCCGGCGGCGCGGGGATGAATTTGCCGCCGCGCAGATAGACCGAGCCATTGGTGGTGGCGATCACCGGGTCGCCATCGAAGCCCGGAAAAATCTCGGTGACCTGATTGCTCGGCAATCCGTCGGCGGTCGTGTAGGTAGTGAAGATACCGTTTCGGTAGACGGTCAATCCGTTATCTTCGGCCGCGATCAGGAGCGCCCCGTCGCTCGCCTCGTACAGGCGCAGGAAGCGGTTGCTGTTGATCCCTTTGGAATTGCTCTTATCGAAGACGGTGAAGCGCACGCCGTCAAACCGCGCCAGCCCGTCGAAGGTCGTCAGCCACAAATACCCATCGCGGGTCTGCACGACGCTGGTCACGGTGTTCTGCGGCAACCCGTCGTCGGTCGTCCAATGGTCGAAACGATAGGGGCTGAACTGGGCAAAGGCTGTGGTTGCAAAGAGGCAGAGCAAGGCGCTCTGGCGCAATAAGGCGCGGAAGAGGGGAATTAAGTGTGAAGCCTTCGCAGGGTCAACAACGAACTGGGAGAGCATCGCCAACCATCCTGAAATGAGTTTGACGCCGGGTTTGACACGGCGTTTATCCCTCATTTCGCGGGCGCTGGCAAGATGCAGGCGTCTTTCGCTGCTTGATTCCCGCAGTCGCATCAAACACAATGACGGCGGTCTATTTTCACTCGATCAACAACACATTCATTTCAACCAATTCGACTGGAGGAGATTTTCCGATGCGAAGAAAAATCCTGGGTTTGTTCTGCGCGCTGTTGGCTTGTTCGTTTGCGATCACACCAACCGGTCAGGCGCAAAAAGCCAGCGACATTTTAGGGCGCTGGGATTTGACGGTTCAGGGCACGGACGCGCCATACAGTTCTTGGCTTGAAGTGACCGGCGCCGAAGGCAAATTGACCGGACGCTTCGTGGGCCGTTTCGGCAGCGCGCGCCCGATCAAACAGATCGAATTCAGCGACGGCAAACTCAAATTCAGCCTGCCGCGGCAATACGAGAGGATGAAGGTTGACCTCGTTTTCGACGGCAAACTGGCTGGCGGCAAACTCGAGGGCACGACTAATGGCGAAGACGGCGCGACGCTGAAATGGACGGGCGTGCGCGCGCCCGCGCTCAAACCGAACCCGAATCCGAAATGGGGAGAGCCAATCCAGATATTCAACGGCAAAGACCTGACGGGCTGGAAGCTGCGTTTCGAGAAAGGCAAAGGATGCTGGAGCGTCGAAGACGGCGCGATGACCAATAGCCAGGGCTGCGTTGACATCATCACCGAACAGAAGTTCAAGGACTTCAAGCTGGCGTTGGAGTTCAAGCTGGTTGAAAAGAGCAACAGCGGCGTTTACCTGCGCGGACGTTACGAAGTGCAGATTGAAGACAATTTCGGCAAGCCGCCTGAAAGTCACGGCATTGGCGGGCTGTACGGATTCCTCACTCCGAAGGCGAACGCGTCGAAGAAAGCTGGCGAATGGCAGAAGTACGAGATCACGCTGGTCGGACGGCAACTGACCGTCACACTCAACGGCCAGACGGTAATTGATAAAGAAGAGATGCCGGGGATCACCGGAGGCGCGCTCGACAGCGCCGAAGGGGAGCCAGGGCCGATTATGTTTCAAGGCGATCACGGCAAGGTTTGGTTCAAGAATGTCACGCTGACGCCGGCGAAATAAGTATCGGTTCCATTCAGATGGCGGATGAGCAAAGGCGAACTTCTCACAAAAATAACAATTTGGTTGACACTCGCCGGCTACGCGATCGGAGCCTCGGTCTACCTGCTCTCTCGCGGAAGGCGGAGATGGGACGAGGTGGCGAGGATGGCCTGGACTGTCGGCTGCACCAGCCTGCTCGTTCACGTGGCGTGCGCTTTTCACTACTATCACGATTGGAGCCAAGCGGCGGCATACCGCGAAACAGCCCGTCAGACCGCTGAAGTGACCGGGATGGACTGGGGCGGAGGGCTGTTCATCAATTACGCGCTGATGATCGGCTGGGTTGTGGACGTCGTTTGGTGGTGGCGGGGTCTGGACATTTATCGCAATCGCCCACGATGGCTTGTGGCCGCGTGGCAAGGCTTTTTGATCTTCATCATCTTCAACGCCACCGTCGTATTTAAAACCGGCGCGCTGCGCTGGATCGGGCTGGGACTCTGTCTGGGGCTGGTCTTCCTGTGGCTGTTCGTGCGCGGGAGCAAAAAGGAATAAAACAAATGGACTCTTTGCGAGTGGCGGCGAATCGCCCGGCCTTGGGCCTGGCGCGGCTGCCGTTTTATTACGGCTGGGTGAATCTGACGGTGGCGGCGCTGGCGATGGTTGGAACGCTGCCCGGACGGACACAGGGACTGGGGCTGATCACGGAGCCTTTGCTCAAAGACCTGCAGGTTGACCGCGTGCTCTTCGCGCAGATCAATCTCTGGGCGACTTTGATTGGTTCGCTTTTCTGCCTGGGTATCGGGCGATTGATAGACCGGTTGGGCAGCCGCGTGGCGCTGACTGGCGTGGCGTTGGCGCTGGGCGCGGTCACGTTGGCGATGAGCGGCGTGAGCGGCGTCCTCTGGCTGTCGTTGCTCATCACGCTCACGCGCGGCCTCGGTCAGAGCGCGCTGTCGGTCATCAGCCTGACGATTGTCGGCCAATGGTTCGCGCGCAGACTGAGCCTGGCGATGGCCGTTTACACAATCATCCTGAGCGTCGGATTTATGCTCGCTTTTCCCGTCGTTGGGGCGATAGTGATCAATGGCGGATGGCGCGCGGCGTGGGCCGGAGTTGGCGCGGCGATCCTGTTCGGCCTGGCGCCAGCGGGATGGTTGCTGGTGCGGCGCACGCCGGAAGATTGCGGTGTTTCACTCGACGGCGAAAAACAGCGAGAAGACAAACTGGACGAGGCAGGCGTCGGTCACACGCTGTCACAAGCCCTGGCCACGCCCGCATTTTGGATCTTCGCGTTGGCGAGTTCGGTCTACGGCCTGATCGCTTCGGGCATCGCGCTGTTCAACGAATCCATCCTCGCCGAGTTAGGCTTCGACGCAGCCACTTATCATCGCAGCCTGGTGATCATCGCTTTGACGGCGCTCATCGGGAATTTCTTCGGCGGATGGCTGGCGACGAAATGGTCGTTGAACCGTTTGATGGCGCTGGCGATGAGCCTGCTGGGGCTTTCGCTGCTGGCGCTGCCGCACGTGCGAACGCAGGCGCACATCGCGGCTTACGCCTCGGTGATGGGCGTCGCGGGCGGTTTCGTGATGGTGCTCTTCTTCTCTTTCTGGAGCCGCGCTTTCGGGCGCGCCCACCTGGGCAAGATTCAAGGAGCGGCGCAGACGCTGACCGTCCTGGCATCAGCGATCGGGCCGCTGCTGTTGGCCGAATGCGTGACGCGCACTGGTTCTTACGCCGTGATCTTTTACCTGCTCGCAGTGGTCGTTGGCGTGTTAGGAATAGCCGCGTGGTTCGCGGCAATTCCATCTCCGAAGAAATCGGGCTGAACCGATTTCTTCGGTTCAATGGCGACTATGCTTTCTCACTTCTCTTGGCAATAACGCCGCGAATGAACTTCAAATTCGCGGTCATATCGTTCTCGACTGATTTCGTCGGACTGTCACATTCAAGTTGCGCCCATTTGTCGAAGCCGATGTCGGCCAGCGCGTCCACGACCGCGACAAAATCAATCTTGCCCTGACCCATGAAATTCGGATTGTCTTTCAGGTGAACTTCGCAGATGCGGGCGCGGCCCAGCCAGCGAATCTCCTCGATGATGTTGAAGCCATTGTTGGTCGAATTGCCTACGTCGTAGTAGGTCAAGACGGCTTTCGATTTCGACCGATCCATGATCCTGACGTTGTCGCGCGCCGAGATCGTGTCTTCAAGGCCGAGAATGATTCCAGCTTTCTCCGCCGCAGGCGCAATTTCTTTCAACGCATCGCCGGTGAAATCCATCTCTGCCTGCGTCTGTAACGCCCACTTGCCGAAGAACGGCAGCAGGATCACTTTCACGCCCATCGCCTTCGCAATCGGGATTGATTCGGCCACCCATTTTTGCCCCAACGGATCGGACTTCAACCCGTTGACGTGCAGGATGTCCAGGCAGAGCGAGGCAATCGGCAATCCGACCTTCTTCGATTCGGCCAGGAAAGCCTTCTGCAAAGCTTCGTCTTTCAATTGCATCTGGCGGCCAATGCTGACCTGCACGCCGTCGAAACCGATCTTTTTGGCGAGCGCGATTGATTCGAGCTTGACGGTCTGTCTGAGGTTCCAGTCGGTCACGCCGACCTTGAACTTCACGCCTTTCTGCGCGGCGAAGGCGATGAGTTGTTGATGTGAAAGCGCGGCGGAGACAGTCGCAGCCGCGCCGGCTTGCAAAAAGCGGCGTCTGGAGATTGCCATAGGGTTGACTCCTTTCCTTGGTGTGAACTTTTACTGGGTGTTGACGCGCACAGTGTTTGCCGGTTGCCCTTCGACTGTCAATACGACATCAACATCTCCACGCCCCGCCAGGCCGCGAGCCAACCGCACATTGACCTGATCCAGCCCGGCAAATCCACCTTGCGCCCCAGCGAACAAGACCTCGGAAACAACTCCGCCGATGCTCACGCTCACCGCGTTCAATGCGCTGCGATAGCGAATGCCGGTTCCGTACAGAATCAGAAAGACCTGCTCGTTCCCATTGCTCAGATCAATTGGCGCGGCGACGAATTTATTTTGCGCCGGGTCGAACCGCGCGATGGGTTCGTACGATCGGGAGCCGTCGGCGCGCACGCGCAGCACGCTCCCAACAGCTAATCCCTTTCCGCTCGCGTCGGCTGAGAACAATCCCGGCGCGACGGTCGCCACCTGCAACCTTCCAATCGAAAACGATCCGTCGCGGTTTTCAATACTGATCGTCGCCGTTCCTGTCGCGGTTCCCGCCGGAACCAGAAAATTGACTTGCGCTGGCGAAACCGCAAAGAGTGGGGCGAGACGCGCGACGCCCGCGCTGTCTCGCACCATCACGCTCGTTCCCGCCAACGAGGTCGGAAGCGGCAATGAATCCGCCGCAGCGGCAGTCGGCGCGAGATTGACGCCAAAAGCCGCGGCCATGGATTCAGGCGCGAGCGCGGTTCTGTAATTGGCCGCCGAGACAGCCGTCGCCATCGGAACCGTGTAAGCGCCTGCCGGACTTCCCTGCTCGCGCGCGACATTGTTGCGATCCCGGCTGACCAAGTTGTTGAGATTGCCCGCGGGCGCAAGAGGCCTGGCTGGCGCGTCGTTCCAATCGAAGCCGGGGATAACGAATGTTTTTGCGCCGAAGATGCTACTGCCGGACGTGGGGCGGAAATCTCCATTGGCCGGGTTGACCAGTTGCGGCTCAATCGAATTGATCGCGTTGTCGGCGCGCAGTTGCGTTTCGTTGCACGTTGGATTCGACGGCTGGCAGCCCGTGCCCGCCCACTCCGTTCCAATCGCTTTGTTCTGTGGCCCATTCCAGACAATGTTGCCGCGAATTTGCAGGTTAGTGTCGAGGTGGGCCGGCGACGGGATGTTTGTGCCGGGAGCGGGAGTCCGCGGCGCGTAGATGGCGAAGTGCGACGAACGGGTCTGCATCCCCGGCGGATTGTAGATCACGTTGTTGTAGACGAAGACGTTCCGATTCGGAATCGGCTGCAGATCGGCGAAGTCAGTACTGGTCGTTCCCCATCCTCCCGCATTCAGATAGCTGGCGCATTTCACCGTGTCCTCCGAACAAACGCGCTGCCCGTAGAGGATTTCGACGAGACTGCCATCAGTCCCGACGCGGTAGAGCGTGTTGTAGGCCAGCAGAATGTTGTAGCCGCCGTTGACGGCCATTCCCCCGCCGCCGGTGTCGTGAACGACGTTGTTGATGAACTTCACGTCGTAAGCTTCGTAATGCAGCCACGGTGAGTCCAGGAATTCGAAGCCCGTAGTCTGGCCCGCGTCGAATCCGCCGCGCGATGCGTTGTAAAGCTCGTTGGCTTCTACGTGAAAATACGCCGAGCCGCCCTTGACTAGCAGCGCCCAGCTTCCCGCGTCGTGGAGGCGGTTGGCAATGATGCGCCCGTGGCGCGTGGCGACGAAATCCGCCGCGTGCCCCGACGCCCCGAACACATCGCAATCTTCGAGGTAAACGTAATCCGAGTTGTTGACTTTGAGCGTTTGCGGGGCGCTCCCTTTACCGTCCATCGTCAGGCCGCGCAGCAACACGTGGTCGCAGCGGTCAAGGTGCAAAACGTTCGGCGCCGAATCGGGCGCGACCTTCAGATCAATCAGGTAGAGATAACGGCAGTCAAAGATGTTCATAAACGCCGTCACTACCGCCGCGCCGCGCCCTTCAGCCGATTGAATGATTATGGGAGCTTGCGGCGTCCCATAGCGAAGCTCGAAATAACCGGGGACCGCGGACGGCGGATAGACGCCAGCCGCCAGCTTGATGCGGAAGCCGGCGCCAGTAAGCGTCGTCCCACGCGGAATGCGGTTCCAGGCGGCGGTCAACGTGCGCAGCGATTGATCGCGCGTCGCGCCGCTGTTGCTGTCATTGCCAACATTTGGATCAACCCAAATGTCCGAGAGCGCAGGAACCCCAATATCGTAAAAACGCGGATCGTTTGTTTGAGCCTTCGAGCGGACGTTGAAGAACGCCGTGGTCAGAAGAAGAGACAGAGCTGCGCCTACAGCAAAGCGCACTACGAGTCGCATATAAAAATTCACTCCGATTTTGTAAAGATTATTCGTGAGGGGGAAAAAGCGCGATGTGTATGTATGTTTGTAATTTCAGGCCGAAGTCAGACACCAAGCGCCGGGCATGCTTTATAGCAGCTTTGCAGAGAGAGCAAAAGCGCCGCGACATTAAAATCAGGCGCCGGTACGGTACAGGGAGCGGTAGCGACCTGGCGCCCACTGAGCGAGCGATTCACGGGGCGCCAGGTCGCTACCGCTCCCTGTACCGTACCAATATCACGTGGTTCGTTGATCTGGCACTCGGTTGCAGCTATGATCCCGCGCGTCCGAAGAATCTCCAACCACGAACAAAAACAACTGCGCTAACGAGGAGGAACTTTATGACGCGAACTCCCTTCGCCATCCGCCCCGGCTCAATGCTGCTGTGCGCGCTGCTGGGCTTGGCTCTGTTTGCCGCCCACGCGGCGCTGAGCTTTAACTTCAGCGCCAACGCCCAGCAACAAGACGAAAAGAAACAGGAAGAAAAGAAAGACGAGAAGAAAGAAGAACTGATTCTGAAGCCTGAAGCCAAAGTCTCATTCACCACCGACGAAGGCACCTGGATGTCGCTGGACGTTTCGCCCGACGGCCAGATGATCGTCTTCGAGATGCTCGGCGACATTTACACGCTGCCGATTGCGGGCGGCGAAGCCAAACGCATCGTCGGCGAAATGTCGTTCGACACCCAGCCGAAATTCTCGCCCGACGGGAAACAAATCGTTTTCCTGAGCGACCGCAGCGGCGTCGAGCACATCTGGGTCTGCAAGACCGACGGCTCCGATCCTAAACCCATCACGAAGGGGAAAGGCGCGGGAATGACGATGTTCGTCTCGCCTTCGTGGACGAAGGATGGCAATTACATTCTCGCGTCGAAATCCGAACGCGGCATCGGCACATTCCACGTTTATCTGTATCACAAGGACGGCGGCACGGGAGTTTCAGTCGGCCCGCCACCGCCTCCGCCGCCAACGCCCGGTCAACCGGGTCCGCCGCCTGGCCCGCAGTTGAACAAAATGGGCGCAGTGGCTTCGCCCGACGGACGATTCATTTACTGGGCGCAGCGCAACGGCGCGTTCAGCTACAACGCGCAATTCCCTCTCTGGCAGATCGTCCGCTTCGACCGCGACACCAGCGAGACCTCGACGATCACCAACGCCCAGGGCAGCGCGATGCGGCCAGTTTTGTCTCCCGACGGGAAGCATCTGGTCTACGCCACGCGCTTTGAGACGAAGACCGCGTTGCGAGTGCGCGATCTCGAAACCAACCAGGAACGATGGTTGACGAGCAACGTCACGCGCGACGACCAGGAATCGCGGGCGACGCGTGACACTTTCCCCGGCTACTCGTTCATGCCCGACGGCAAATCGTTGATCGTCCCGATTGACGGGAAGATCAAGCGCGTGGATTTCGCGACGGGTCAGGCGGCCGTGATTCCCTTCGCCGCGAAGGTCGAGATGGACATCGCGGCGCGGCTGCGTTTCGATTACAAAGTTGACGATGGGCCTGCGGTGAAAGCCCGGCTGATCCGCTATCCGACGATGTCGCCCGACGGCAAACGCTTTGCGTTTTCGGCGTTCAACAAAATCTACGTGATGGATTTGCCTTCGGGCGTGCCGCAGCGGTTGACGAACCTGACGGTCGGCGAGTTTATGCCAACGTGGTCGCCCGATGGCCGCCACATCGCGTTCACCACGTGGTCGCGCGACGGCGGGCACATTTATCGCGTCGCGGCTGATGGCGGGCAGCCTGAGCAGTTGACCCGCCGCGCGGCGTTTTACGTTTACCCCGTTTACTCGCCCGACAACACGAAGATCGTCTTCACTTCGGGCGCGATTGACGACCAACTCTTCGCCGATCTGCGCCACAATCACGAATTCTTATCGGAGACCGAGGCGTTGCTGCACGGTCACGCCGAAAGCGAAATAACCGGCGTTGGCGGGAGCACTGCCGTTGATCTGCGCTACATCCCTGCCAGCGGCGGCGATTCGATGTTGATCGGCGCGACGCAGGGTGGGCGTTATCCGCATTTCTCGAATGATCCGAATCGCGTTTACCTGACAACCTCTCAAGGGCTGACTTCGGTCAGGCTCGACGGGCAGGATCGCCGCACGCACCTGAAAGTCACAGGCAGTGGCGCTCCGCCGAATCCCACGCCCGCGGGCATGATCAAAATCTCGCCCGACGGAGCGCAGGCTTTCTGCGAAGTTCAGGGCAAACATTATCTGGTCACGATTCCGAAGGCGGGCAAAGAGACTGTGAATGCGAGCGTGGTTGGCGGCCCGTCGTCTGTGCCGGTGAAGAAGATGTCGGCTGAAGGCGGCGATTACATCGCGTGGTCGCCGGACGGCAAAACGCTGACCTGGTCGTGGGGCGCAAAGTTCTATCGCCAGGCGGCCAGCGCGGACAAGCCGGAGAGCTTCGACGTTGTCGCCGAAGCCCCGCGCCCCAAGCCGAAGGGCACGGTCGTGTTGACCGGCGCGCGCGTCGTCACGATGCGTGGCGACGAAGTTATCGAAAAAGGCGACATCACGATCACCGACAACCGGATCACTGAAATCAAAGCGACCCCGGCGAAAGGAAAAGCCACCTACCCGGCAGGCGCGAAAGTCATTGACGTGACCGGCAAGACGATCATCCCCGGCCTTGTGGATGTTCACGCGCATATGTGGCCTCCGCGCGACGTTCACCAGACCCAGGTCTGGCAATACTTGGCCAATCTGGCTTACGGCGTGACGACGACGCGCGACCCACAAAGCGCGACGACTGACGTTTACGCCTACGCCGATCTGGTCGAAGCTGGCGAGATTCTCGGCCCGCGAATTTACACGACTGGCCCTGGCGTGTTTGACCGTTCGGGACTCGACGATAAAGACGCCACGCGCAATTACATCAAGCGATACCGCGAGGCTTATCAGACCGACACATTGAAACAGTACGTCGCCGGAGACCGTATCGTCCGGCAATGGGTGGCGCTGGCGTGCCAGGAGTTCAAGATCACACCGACGACCGAGGGTGCGCTGGATATGAAGCTCGACCTGTCGCAGATGATTGACGGCTTTTCGGGCAACGAGCACGCGCTGCCAATCCAGCCTCTTTACAAAGACCTGGCCGAGTTCGTCGCGCAGTCCAGGACGTTCTACACGCCAACGATCCTGGTGGCTTACGGCGCGCCGTGGAGCGAAAACTACTTCTTCCAGAACACCGATGTGGTGGGCAACAAGAAGCTGGCCCGTTTCATCCCGCGCGAGTTATTGAACGTTATGCTCCGCCGCCGCGGCCAGTGGTTCCATCCCGACGAATACGGTCACAAAGGCATTGCGGAAGGCGTGGCGAAGATCGTGCGCGCAGGCGGACGCGTCGGTTTAGGTGGTCACGGCCAGATGCAGGGCATCGGCTGCCATTGGGAGTTGTGGGCGCTGCAATCAGGCGGGATGACGCCGATGGAGGCGTTGCGCTGCGCGACGATTTTCGGCGCCGAAGCCATCGGTCTGAACCGCGACGTAGGCTCGCTCGAATCGGGCAAGCTGGCCGACCTCATCGTGCTCGACCAGAACCCGCTCACTGACATCCGCCACACAAACACGATCCGTTACGTGATGAAGAACGGCGAGTTGTTCGAGGGCGACACGTTGGAGCAGATTTGGCCCACGCAGAGGAAGCTGGAGAAGCAGTATTGGTGGGATCGTGAGCCGAAGTGACTTGATGGTACACGGATTTTACGGGTGTTACGGATTCTGACGGATTGATCTGTGATGATCGGTAGTCATCCGTCAGAATCCGTGTACCATTTTCTGATTCAGTTTTTCACCGCTCTCCAAACCACGCGCCCGCAGACAATCGCCGCCACCGGCGCGCCCTTCAACTCCCACCCGTCGAAGGGCATGTTGCGGCTTTTGGATTGAAACTTTGGCGCATCAACTTTGATCCGTTTTTCAGGATCGAAGATCGTCACGTCGGCCACCGACCCAACCTTCAACGTCCCGCGATCAAGTTTGAAAATCTTCGCAGGATTGACTGCCAGCAATTCAACCATTCGCGCCAGCGTGATCACGCCGCGATGAACAAGGCGGTCGAGCGTCAATGACACCGCCGTCTCCAACCCGATGATCCCGTTCGGCGCGCGGTCGAATTCGAGCATCTTTTCGTTCGCGTGGTGCGGCGCGTGGTCGGTGGCGATGGCGTCAATCGTCCCGTCACGCAAGCTTTCGAGGATCGCTTCGACATCCGATGGCGAACGCAGCGGCGGGGCCATCTTGAAGTTCGTGTCGTAGCCGCTCTCGTAAACGTCTTTGTCCGAGAGCGTAAAATGATGCGGCGTGACTTCGCAGGTCACGGCCAGACCACGATCTTTCGCCTGTCGCACCATCTCGATCGAACGCGCGGTCGAGATGTGCGCGATGTGGATGCGGGCGCCGGTAAGTTCGGCGAGCATGATGTCGCGCGCGACGTGCAGGTCTTCCGCCGCTCCGGGCAATCCCTTCAACCCCATCAACGCCGAGTGCTCGCCTTCGTGCATTGCCCACCCTTCGGCGCCGCAGCAGTCTTCGCAGTGATCAACCACTGGCAGGTCGAAATCCGAAGCATATTCCATCGCGCGTCGCATCAGCCCCGAATCCAACACCGGCTTTCCGTCATCGCTGACAGCGACGATGCCTGCCGTTTTCATCTCGCCGATCTCGGCTAGTTGCTCGCCTTTTGACCCGGCGGTGATTGCGCCAATGGGAAAGACGTTGGCCAGCTTGGCTGCGCGCGCCTGTTCGATGATGAAGCTGGTGACCGACGAGTTATCGTTGACCGGCGCGGTGTTTGGCATGCAGCAGACGGAAGTGAAACCGCCAGCGACGGCTGCCCGCGCGCCCGAAGCGATGGTCTCTTTGTATTCAAAACCCGGCTCGCGCAAATGAACGTGCAGGTCAATGAAACCGGGAGCGACGATCAAACCGCTGGCGTCGAAGATTTCCGCGCCCTTCGCCTCCAGCGAAGCGCCGATGGCTTCGACCCGGCCATCGCGGATGAGCAGGTCTTGTTTTGATTCGAGTGTTTGCGCCAACGATTGAGATGGATCAATGATGGTTCCGTTTTTGATCAGGAGCATAAAAGTCATTTCTTTCCAGACGCAGTAGCGCTTTCCGTTTCATCCCCCTCCTGCCAGCAAATACAACACCGCCATCCGCACCGCCACACCGCTCGCCACCTGATCCAGAATCAGCGAGAACGGCCCGTCAGCCACGTCCGAATCAATCTCGATTCCGCGATTGATCGGTCCCGGATGCAACACGATCACGTCTGGTTTCGCCAGTTCCAGTCTGCGGCGATTCAATCCGTAATGGATCGAATACTCACGCAGAGATGGGAAGAAACCTCCCGCTTGCCGTTCGAGCTGAATCCGTAACATCATCACGACATCCGCCTCCGCAATCGCTTCGTTGATGTTGTCAGCGAATGTGACCGAACCTTCGGACGGGGCGATCAGCTTCTCCAGACCGAATGGCAACAGCGTGCGCGGGCCTGCCAGGACGACGTGCGCGCCGAGTTTGCTCAGCAGATGCGCGTTCGATCGCGCCACGCGGCTGTGCAGGATGTCGCCGATGATCGCCACTTTCAATCCGGCGATGCGGCCTTTGTTCTGGCGGACGGTCAAGGCGTCGAGCAGCGCCTGGGTCGGATGCTCGTGCGCGCCATCGCCGGCATTGACGACCGCCGCGTTGACGATCCTGGCGATCTGATGCGGCGCGCCCGACGACGAATGGCGGATGACGATGGCGTCGGGCGCCATCGCCTGCAAGTTCATCGCAGTGTCAACGAGCGTCTCTCCTTTGGTGACGCTCGAAGTCGAAGGCGAGATGTTGATGGCGTCGGCGGACAGCCGCTTGGCCGCGATCTCGAAGCTGGTGCGCGTGCGCGTCGAGGCTTCGAAGAAGAGGTTGATGACGGTCTTGCCGCGCAGCGTCGGGACTTTTTTGATCTGCCGCTGGTTGATGTCGCGGAAAGTTTCGGCGGTATCGAGGATGAGATTGATCTCCTCAGGCGAGAGGTCGGCGATTCCCAGAAGGTCTTTGCGCTTTAACGGCATTCTATACTTGTTCGACGAGCAGCACCTGCTCCGTCTCGTCATACTCCGGCAGCATGACTTTGATGATCTCTCTTTCAGTCGTCGTGACGAATTTGCCGATGTAATCGGCCTGGATCGGCAATTCGCGCCAGCCGCGGTCAATGAGCACGGCCAGTTGCACACGGCGCGGGCGTCCGAAATCAATCAACTCGTCCAGCGCGGCGCGAATCGTGCGTCCGGTGTAAAGCACATCGTCAACCAAAATGATCGTCTTGCCGGTGATGTTGGCGGGCAGTTCCGTTTTGTTGATGACGGGGCGTTCGGCCACGGTGCTCAGATCGTCGCGGTAGAGCGTAATGTCGAGCGCGCCCGTGGCCACGTCCACGCCGTCCATCTCCTTGATCTTCGCCGCGATCTTTTCGGCCAGCGGGACGCCGCGGCGGCGGATGCCCACCAGCAGCACGTTCGACAGATCGGGGTTGTTTTCGACGACCTGCGAAGCCATCCGCGCCAGCACGCGGTTCATATCGGCGGCGGTCATCACCACGGCTTTTTCGATGAAGTCCATTTTGACGCCTCAAGAATTAGGGATGTGATCAACACGACGGGAAGGCTCGACCTGCATCAATATCTCTTCCGCCCGGCTCAAGGCTGGTAACACTTCGCTCAAGTCGGCGCCTTCCCGCCGCGAGTCATCAATCATGATCTCGACACAAATATCCACGCATTCGTTGCAGATGTACACACTCGGCCCGGCGATGAGTTTCTTAACTTCCCTCTGACCCTTGCTGCAGAAGCTGCAACGCAGTTTTGAAGTCAGCCCTTTCATTTCGCTACCTCATTGTGGTGGAAGAAGGCCACATTCTACTGAAGCTCACAGCCGTTTGGCCAGTTCCGTTTGAAAGCCGCGGATGCGGCGGGCGTTCGTTCCCAGATCGCCTTTGCCCACGCGCGATTTTGATCGCACGTTGACGACCGTCGCTTCGCCATTGCGCGTGATCGTCACCGTCACGTCGTCTTTGAACCGGAGGAGTCTGGTCGTGGCGATCGCTTCGATCATTCCCTGCTCGCGGTTCGTTTCGCGGATCTCCCAGCCCATCGCCTGCGCAGTCGCGAGCGCGGCGGCGAACACCTTATCGAAAGGCTGGTTGAACCGTTGTGGTTGAATGTCAGGATACTCCGGCGTTTCGCCAGTCTTGACATCGTTGATGCTCGGCCAGACCAGACGGAGCGCGAATGGCGACGTGGCGAGCAGGATCACCGCCACGATGACGCCTGCGATGACTTTGTTGGCTTTCATAATTTTGCTCGGTTGTCTTGTGTTGCTGATTGAGAAGGCCACGATACACCGGGCGATTGAAAAATTAAATGGTAAACTTTTCTCTCGCTTGTGGGATCAGTCAGCCCCGATGCCACTATTGAACGGAAGCCGAATTTGTTGAACGCCCTGCCCCATCACCAAGCCTTCAATTCGATGCGCTGATCAAAGGAGATAAAAAATGGTATCGAAACGATTTGCACGTTCCCTCACTGAGCGCCCCGCCGTTTGGATTTTGACCTTACTACTGCTCTGCCAGCCACTGCTTCAAGCCTCTTCCGCGGCCGCTCGCCCTGCGACCGGGCGCAAAGCGAACGCGCCGGTTGCGGGACTGAAGACGCAGTTCCAGGAGAATTACGGCAAGCTGCCGCTCCACTTTGAAGCCAATCGCGGCCAGACCGATCCGCGCGTCAGATTCTTCGCGCGCGGGCCAGGCTACAGCTTCTTCCTGCTGCCCGATGAAGCGGTGATGCGATTGCAGAAGGCGGATCGCGGATCGCGGATCGCGGATCGCGGATCGCCGCAGATGCCATCTTCAACCTTCAATCCTCGATCTTCGACCCTCGATTTTCGATCCTCGGTCTTGCGGATGAAGCTCGCCGGCGCCAACCGGCAGCCGCGCCTCAGCGGGATGGATGAACTCCCGGGCAAGAGCCATTACTTCCTCGGCGCCGATCCGCGCCAGTGGAAGACGGACGCTCCGACTTACGGCAAGGTAAAGTACGAAGGCGTTTATCCCGGGATTGATCTGGTTTATTACGGCAACCAGCAGCAGCTTGAGTACGACTTCATCGTCGCGCCGGGGGCTGATCCTAAACAGATCAAGCTGAGCTTTTCGGGGGCAGAGCGAATGCGCGTGGATGAGAGCGGCGACCTGATCCTGGAGACGAAGGCCGGCGATGTGCGGCAACATAAACCGTTCACTTATCAAGAAGTGGAGGGCGTGAAGCAGGAGGTCGCCAGCCGCTACGTGATTATTGAGGGAGGCCAGGTCGGCTTTGAAGTGGATGCCTATGACGCAAGCAAGAGTTTAGTGATTGATCCGATTTTGAGTTACTCCACTTTCGTCACCGGCGACAGTGGCGAAGGGGTAGCAGAGAACATCGCTGTGGACGCTGCAGGCAACGCCTACGTAACCGGTTGGACTGGGATTGGTTTTCCTACGACTGCAGGCGCGGTAGGGGTTACGCCTATTGCTCCGCCAGCGAACGAGAACTGGGATGGGCTTAATTACGTCTTCATCGCAAAACTAAGCTCGGATGGATCGCGTCTTATTTACTCGGCAATCGTCGGCGGCACGCGCGCAGTCCCGTATCGCACAGACCGAGGACCTAGGTTTTCACTTGAGAACCGAGGCGCGGACATCGCGATAGACGCGGCGGGAAACGCTTACGTCGTAGGGACGACTTTCTCACGAAACTTTCCCACTACACCGGGCGCAATCGCTTCAGCTTACAATGCTGATTTGGGATCAAACGAGTACGGTCCCAAAGGGGCAGGGTTTGCTTTGAAGCTAAGCGCTACCGGCGGGGAACTGCTCTATTCCACTCTTTTACTTGAAGCCTTGCCGCGCGGCGTCGCCGTGGATGCGGGCGGACACGCTTACGTGACCGGGAGCGGCAGTCAAGGTTTCCCCACCACCCCAGGCGCTTTCCAACCAAACCAGAGAAGGGATACGGGCATTATCTTTCCTGCCAGTGATGCGATTCTGGCTAAGCTGAACCCGACAGGCGCCGGACTGAGCTTTTCCACATTTATCGGAGGAGGCTCCGCCGACATCGGCTGGGACATTGCATTGGATGCCGCTGGGAACGCATACATCACCGGCTACACTGCTAAAAGCACGATCAACGACCTGGTCACCAGCCCTTTCCCTGAAACCAGGGCAGCCTTTGAGAACTTTGAAGGCCCGAACTATGTCTACGTCTTCGCGGCGAAATTCAGCGCCACAGGCGCGTTGGGCTACTCGGTCTTGCTGGGTGGCGCGGCGATCTTAGATTACAGCGACTATGGGCCAGACATCGCGGTGGATACAGCGGGGAATGCTTATGTTGCGGGCTTCACGCGTTCAGCTAAGTTTCCCGTCACACCGGGCGCTTATCAAACTGCATTTCGCAGCTCGGTGGAAAGAGACAACGGTTTTGTAACGAAGCTGAATGCGACCGGAACGGAGTTGATTTACTCGACATTGTTTGGCGGCAGCAATCGCACACAGATTTACGATATCGGCGTAAACGCGGCGGGCCAAGCGCAGATCGCCGGCAAAAATCTGAGCGCCGGCTTCCCGACGGCGAGCGATCCTAAAGAATGCTTTTTCATCGGTGAATTGAATTCTACAGGCAGCCAGATCCTGAGTTACACCCCTTTTCCCCTTGAGTCGTATTCAGTCAATATTCCCCGAAGTATTGCTGTAGATGCAGGGGGCAGCGTTTACGTAGCCGGGAACGCAGATTTGAGCCTGATCACGACGCCAGGAGCCTACCGGCGTACGTTCAATGCCAATCACCTCAGCCACAGCGCGCCGTTCGTGCTCAAGCTTGCGAAGCCGCGTCCCATACTCAATGTCTCAGCCGCCAGCTATAACGGCGCCGCGCTTGCCGGCGATTCAATCATCTCTGCCTTCGGCTCAGGCTTGGCAACCACGACCCAGGCCGCGATGTCTAACCCACTACCGACAACGCTAGCGGGTACGACCGTGAAGGTAAAAGACAGCGCAGGCGTTGAACGCGAGGCGCCGCTCTTCTTCGTCTCGCCGACACAGATTAATTATTTGCTGCCAGCGGGGACTGCCAATGGCGCGGCGACCATAACCGTCAATAGCGGCGATGGCGTGGTCTCCAATGCAAACGTGCAGATCGAAAACGTCGCTCCTGGCCTGTTCACGGCTGACGCAAGCGGGCGCGGCGCGGCAGCCGCCGTCGTGTTGAGAGTTAAGGCGGACGGTTCGCAGAGCTATGAGCCAGTGGTGCGTTACGACACTTCTCAAAATAAACTGGTGGCAGTACCGATCGACTTGGGCGCAGAAAGCGACCAGGTCTTCCTTATCGTTTACGGCACAGGAATGCGTTACCGTAGCGGGATGTCGGGAGTGAGCGCTAGGCTAGGCGGCACGAATATACAAGTACTCTTTACTGGGGCGCAGGGTGGATTTGCCGGACTTGATCAGATCAACCTGCGTTTGCCACGCGAACTTGCAGGGCGCGGCGAAGTAGATGTGACGCTGACAGTTGATGGTAAGGCGGCCAACGCCGTCAAGGTTTCGATCAATTAGCGTAGTATGAACACCGAATTCCGAAGAGTGCGTCCGGCAAGCCGGGCGCAATAATTGGTTGTGATGGCTAAAGGCTCACTCGAGCCGGGTCGGACTTTAATGCAGCACCTGATCAAGAGCGCTCTCGATTTGGATAATCACGAGCAAGTCTTCGTCGAGCGTTACGAGCAGATGCTCGAATGGTCGCTCCATTTGACGGATCACGATCGGGCGCAGGCCGAAGACTTGCTGCACGACGCCTACATCCAGTTCACCCTGACCCGCCCCGACCTGGGAATGGTGCACAATTTGGATGGGTATCTTTACGGCATCCTGCGGATACTGCGTCTGTCGCATCTGCGCCGGACGGCGCGCAGCCGGCTCCGCCAGCTTTCGATCATCGAGTACGATTCGGCGGAGAAGGGCTTGCGCACGATTGACCCGCGCAGGCAGCAGGAAATCTGCGACGATCTACGCGCCGTCTGCCGTTATGCGTGCCAGCGCAAAGAAAGCTCGAAGGCCGGCAGCGTGCTCATCCTGCGGTTCTTTCTCGGATATTACCCGAGCGAGATCGCGCGCCTTCTGCGCAGCGCGCGCAAAGTGTTTGATATGAGGCTTCAGGCGGCGCGCCGCGAAGCCAAACTATTTCTCGAAGCGCCAGAGCGACTGAGCTTCATCAGCATCGACACGGCGGGAAAGAGCGACCCCATAATGACGACGACAACCGGATTAAGCGCAAATGATCTGTTGCAGGAGATGCGCGAGGAGGTATTCAACTCGCGCCAGGGCGATTGTCTTTCGCCGCAGGAGTTGAGGGAGATGTACCGGCAGGAAACGACTTCGCCCGTTGAAAACCCGCATCTGAGCCACATTGTCAGTTGTCCGCAATGCCTGGAGCAGGTCAATCGAATCCTTGGCCTGCCCTCGCTCGGTGAGCGTTATCCGACCGATACGATGGGACAGGATACGAGCGGCAAACGCAGAGGCGGCAAAGACGGTGGGGATGATAAACCTGGCGGCGATGGCGGAACTGGAAGTTCAGGAATCGAGGCGATGACGAATAAATCGCGCAACCGCGCGCGCGAGGTCTTCGAGCACCGCCCGCAGGAGTTACACATCGCGGTCAACGGTCTGATCCTCGGCTCGCAAAAGATTCACGCCGAGATCAACGAGCAGACGCTCGAAATCAATCAACTCGACCCGATCAGCTTCATCGAGATCTTCAGCGAACAGGAGACCCGATTGATGTTATTGCCTGTGGGCGAGCAGCCGCCCGCGGGACGGCCTGAGCAGACGGCGCGAATTGAATTGAGCGACGGGCGCACGCTGGAATTGACCCTGAGCTTCCGCTGCCCGCATCCGACGTTACAGGCTGTTTACCGCGATCCGCTGTTGAGGCCGGATTCCGCTTTCGAGCTTGAAGAAGAGGATCGAGGATCGAGGATCGAGGATCGAGGGTCGAGGATCGAGGATCGAGAATGGCGCCATAACGCGCCGGGCGATCTTCGATCCTCGATTTTCAATCCGCGATTCTCTTCGTCTCTTCGCGGTTTATACCAATTCTGGCTGCGTCCGCGTCCTGTGTTTGCGGCGATAGTCTTCCTTCTGCTCTCAGCGGCGCTGCTTCTGCGATTCCTCTTGCCGTCCACGCCAGTGGCATCGGCGGCAGAGTTATTGCAGAAGTCCATTGCGGCGGAAGCGCAAATGGCGCAGCCCACCGAGGTCACGCATCGCGCCATCGATCTGGAAGAACGCGACGCGGAAAGCAACCGGTTGATTGCTCGCCATCGCGTGGAGGTCTGGCAGAGCGTTGCTCGCGGAGTCAAAGCCCGCAGGCTCTACAACGAACAAAACCAATTGATCGCCGGGGAATGGCGGAAGGCAGACGGTTCCGGCGCCATTTACAGGAGAGTGGGAGAGCGGGAGAGCGGGAGACAAGGAGACAAGGGGACAAGGGGACAAGGGGACAAGGGGACAAGGGGACAGGGGGACTCCGCAATCCGCAATCCGCAATCCGCAATCCGCAATCCGCAATCCGCAATCCGCAATCCCGAGGTTTGGCAGTTGGAGTTGGCGGCGCAAGACTTCTCGACGCTCGTCGGGCAGGCGGCGGAGGCGACGGTTGAAGAACGTCCTGAAGTTTACGTCCTCGGCTACCGCTTGCCGCCGGAGGGTGTTCCGGCGGTCGGCGGCAGAGTGATGAGGGCGAGCCTCACGCTCAATAAGGCTGATCTGCGCGCCACGGCTCAAACGCTGTTGATGCGCGTTGAGGACGCCGCTCCGCAATTGCGCGAATACAGGTTCATCGAAAGCCGCATCGAGCGGCTGGCTGCTGACGCGGTTCCGCCGGAAGTTTTTGAGCCTGACCGGGAACTGGTCGGACAATCAACTCACGTGACGATCCCGGGCTCCCCCACGGCGCCTGCGACCGGCGACTCCGCGCCGGATCGTTTGAGCGCGACGGAGATGGCGGAGCTTGAGGTCGAAGCCCGCTTCCTGCTGGATCAGGTCAACGCCAATTTGGGCGAGCAGGTGAGCATTGTGCGCGATGAAGGCCGGCTGCAAGTGCGCGCGTTGGTAGAGACGGACAAACGGAAAGAGCAACTACTGGGCGCGCTCAATCCGCTGCGCAATCGCAAAGGCGTGAGCCTGGACGTGGCCACTTATGCCGAGGCCGCGAGCCGCGAGTTGAAACCTCCCAAAGGCTCAGTGACCATTAGCGAGGCCGAAGACTTGCAAGGTCACATTCCGGCGAGTGGCGATTTGCGCCGTTATTTCACGGCCCTCGCCCAAAGCCAGCCGCAACTCGCCGGCGGGCGCGAACCCGACATCTGGGTCGAGGAGCAGATCGTGCGCTTCGCCAATCGCATGCAGAGCCAATCGGCGCGCCCGCTCAGGCATGCCCGCGCCTTCAAACAACTCGTCGCGCAGTTGACGCCTGAAGAGTTGCAAACATTGAGTCCTGAATCCAAAACCAAGTGGCTGAAGCTCGTTCACACGCACGCCCTCGCCATCCGGCGCGAAACCGAGAATCTGCGCCGTGAGCTTCAGCCGATCTTCTTCTCCACAACGCCGGCGGAACCGCAGACGGCAGAGGTAGAGGTTATTGATCTTGCCACCCTCAGGCAGACCGCCGAGCGATTGATCGAGATGACCGCCGCGCACGACGGGCTCATCAACCAGGCGTTCTCCAAATCTACCGGAAATGAGGCGAGCGCCGCCGTGAAGAAGAAGGAGTTCTGGCATTCATTGCGAAGTGTTGAGAAGCTGTCAGCTCAAATCCTCAAACTGCAATCTCCGTTGCGGAAAGATTGAACTTACGGCGCTTCATCGCTGAATTCGAGATGCCACGAGCTTGTCTCGTGGAGTTTCACGCTGGTTGCTACCGCGGCTCATCGCTGAATTCGAGATGCCACGAGCTTGTCTCGTGGAGTTTCACGCTGGTTGCTA